>Ga0325411_1000825_pt1 | contig 33388 bp, 14 predicted proteins | sample PopdelMetagenome_13_FD_206181 | JGI IMG/M metagenome (GOLD analysis project Ga0325411, IMG submission 206181) | Populus deltoides microbial communities from Bellville, Georgia, United States - Xylem-PdIQD-R4 | ecosystem: Host-associated > Plants > Phyllosphere > Stem > Wood/Secondary xylem...
AAGATTTTAGAAAAAAACCGTCCTAATATTCTCTTGAATTTAAATAAGCAAGTCTAGTTAATTAATTAGTTAGTTAGTTAATATATTTGCGAGGACGAGAATTTGAAAAGCCATATATATGAAGTGCCGAACATCGTTGAAAAGTTGAAGTTAATTAGTATTGCTAATTAGGGGCCCGAGGAAACAAGTGCCCATTTTCTTTACAATTGACTTGCTCAAAATCCTTTGTCTATTGCACGTTATCTAATGATTTGTTTAGCGATCGCCGACACGAAGCCCTTAATTTCAAGACTCCTTGTCCATATATGACTTGTGGCAGCAGCCTAGAATCAACCCTTTCTATTTACCAAATGATAAATATTCACTCCAAGGTACGATGAATTCTCTGCTCCTGGTATTGGTTCAGAAAAGACATATCAGAAATGGGTGGAAATCTTCGTTTTAGGGATTAGGGATCATCAGCTAAACGTTAATTAGTAGCCTGTCATATTTCGTAGACTGTGTTTTAGCAATGAAATCACCATGTCATGTTTATTTAAATAGCCAGCTTACCGTATTATAGCCTTCCTTTTTGAGAAACAAATTTGAAACTAAGTAAACCCTGTTGAAAAAAATTCAATATCCTAGCAGTAATATAATTAATCGGTTTTGTTTGCTGGTCGTTGAATATTTTCTAATAGAATAGCTAGGTCACAGGATTATAATAGTTTTTATGGTTGTAATTTGAAAAGATAAGCTTAACTTTAGAAAGTATACCTAGTTTCTAAAATTTTAGGGTTGGATTTTATATGGAGTGCAATCTATCGGGTTTTGCAAGCCCTATCACAATGCTGTAATATTGTGGAAGTGTGGCAGTTCGAGGTAGGTCATACAAGGACAGGATTCGGTAACGTTTGTTTTTTTGGTTGTGCGATGTTTTTGCAAAATCTTGGAAAAGAATTGAACTTCTAATTATTTTTTATATATATTTTTAATTGTTTTGATATGGTAATATTAAAAAAAATAAAAAATATTAATTTAATATATTTGCAAATAAAAAAACTTTAAAAAACAACATATATTATAGTCATGGAAAGGCCCGAAGAATTAATGCCGAACAAAAATGCCTTATAGACGTGCGTCCTGTGAGTGTAAAAAAATGTGGAATGGTGGAAACAAGTTCTTACTGTGTGTTTCGAAGACATTGGTGGTGACCATCCTCTTGAATGGGCTAAATCTTGACGGATGTGAATTGAAAGGAGATTTAAATTCCAACAAGAACTGAACTGAACAGCCCTACATTTGACCATGCAGAATCATCAAACATGACCCAGTGAAGCTAGGATGTGACAATCTTCAGCTAGTGTCATTTTCTCTTGCTAATTAGGTACAAGTGCTCACTGCCAAACTAATACTAGCTAGATCTTTGCATCAGTCATGCTGTGATCACACATAACTTTCGTCATGTTGAATCTAACATTTCCTTCCGTGACAACGAGCATGGGGATTGCTCAGCTTCTCGAGCAACTCATCCCTGCATATAAATTAAGAGAACAAAATAATCATTGGAAAGATTAAATTATAATGAAGCGTAAAGCATGACAGCCGAATTGAAGAGCTTCACTGTTTAATTATGATTAGCAAAAAGAAGTAAACGGTTTAAGCACAGCTACTTAGCTTATAGCTGGAGTGTAACACTAGCCATGCATCTTCTCAAATTTAGTGAAAGCAGGAACCCGCGGCTAAAGTAAAACCCTTGTTTTTTCCTTTTTTTACATTTCTCACTTCGCGGCCGTAGAAAGTAAGAATATGTTTATTGGTTCTGGCATGTAAGTGATTGATGTGTGCGAGTCTCAATAATTGTGTCTGCATCTTTCACTCTCGAGCCTTGTGCGCTCTTTCTCCAGTTGACTCTTCTTCTTTCTCTTCCTCTCTCGGCTATGCATTGATACTCGATCTTTCTTATATACGGAGCTAGGTTAAGGTGGAGGAGACCCTCAAGTGCACATCATGAATCCTCGATTGGAATCTATGGTTTTGGACTTGTTATCATGATATCTTCGGATTAAAAAATAAAAAAAGCAACCTCCTTTTATGGTAGGATATATACGGCAGCAGTACTTGAGATGACTCGCATACATTTATTATAATTTGTGCTTTTCACTCGTCGTAGTATCTGACGACGGACCCTGATGTTTTGGTTCACATGGCCGAGAAGATAAAGATTATGCAGCATTTTGAGCTACCAAATTCGAGTCTTTTATATGGTTTTTGATGATACATGCTCTTCAATTTTATATTAATGTAAAAAACATAATATTCCCCTCCTAGTTTAAAAACGATAACCAGCAACGTCCATTTTCGGTGTCAATATTTTCTTTCTACTAAGATTAGATTATTTTCAAATATCAAGAGGTTTCATGAGAACACCAGCAAATTGATCATTGAAAAAGATGAAGTGAACTTTAATCTCTCACTTAGCAACTCTATCATGTATAAAGTGATAGTTAACCTCAACAAATTTAGTGCGAACATAAAAGATGAGATTAACTGATAAATATGTAGTATCCAAGTTATCACACCATAGTGTAATTATGGAAACAAACGAGAGACGAATCTCAGAAATCAGAGAATGAATCCATAAGATTTCAGTAGTATCATCAGCTAAAGCCTTGTGCCAAGCTTCTACTACAAGATTTAATAGTTTTACCGACGTAATTTTTTCATCGGCGTAAGACACATATTCCGTCGGTAATTAATTTACCGACAAAATCACCGACGGAAAATGCTCCGTCGGTGAAGCTTTCATCGGTAATTTTTTATCCTTCGGTAAATTCATCGGAAATAAAAAAATAAAATTACCCGTTTCATTTCGTCGGTATATCCCTCGGTAATAATAGTTTTTTATTACCAACGGATTTACCGACGGAATTACCGATGGAAATTCCATTGGTAATTCTGTCGGAAATTATTTAAAAATATTTTTTAAAAAATTCATTTTATAAAATTATAAAATAATTAAATTAACATAAATCAACACTGTATAATATATACTCAAAATGCTTGAAAAAAAAATAAGAAAATCAACTAAAAAAATTGCAACAAATAAATAAAACGAAAAAATAAATCCAACAAAAAAAATTCATATGAAAAAAATGAAGTTGCAATTGCTAAAAATTTAAAAATCCTATAAATAAATCAACTAAAAATTAATCTCATATGAAAAAACAAATCTCACAACAACATTTATACAATTATTAAGAACAAAAACAATTAAAAATAAAATAAAAAACAAATATAGCGAAAAAAATCATGAAAAAGGAAGAAAAATCTTACCTTAATGTAGTTGCAAGTGAAGCTAAGGAGAGAAATTTTTTTCCGTAAAGCATATTAATTAAAAAAAACTAAGAGGATAAACGAAGAAAGAAGAAGAAGACATGCCCGAGCATGGAGGAAAAGAGAAGGAGATGAGGAGAGAAAAGAAGAGAAAGAAATAGATATTGATGTTTTTTACATATAGTGAAGAAGAAGAAGAAGAAGTAGAAGTAGAAGTAGAAATAGAAGAAGAAGAAGAAATAAGTTTGTCTCTTATGAAATAAAGGGATCCAGGCATTTTATTGGGGCGCGTTAGCGACGGATTCACCGACGGATAATTGAATATTAATATTTTTTAATTATTTCGTTGGTAATTTTGTCTATAATATTTAATTTAAATTTTCAATTTCATAAAAAGTTTTCAGAAACCGCCAATAATTACCGATGATTTTTCAGTCCGTCGGTGATTCCGTCTGTAATATTTAAATGAAAATTTTAAATCAATTGAATTTTTTCAGAAAACCGCCAAATTACATCGACGACTTTTCAATCCGTCGGTGATTTTGTCTGTAAAGAACAACAATTAACAGTGCAATTGGAAAGTGAACAGTTGTGGAGCTCTCTGGAAAATACCGACGGACAAAATCCGTCGGTGATTCCGTTGGTAAATCCTGACACGTCATCATTTTTTTTGCTTTGTTTTAATTTTTTTTTCGACTGTAATTCCCTTGGTATATACCGAGAGAATATTTTCATCGGTAAAATCCCTCGGAAATTTACCGATGGAAATATTCTCTCGGTATTTCCGTTTGTATTCATCAACTTTCTAGTAGTGTTCGTTAGATGAACGAGCAACCGTCCATTGTTTCATTGATTTCCATGAGATAGTGGTAGAACCAAGAAACACAAGATACCCACCTGTAAACTTCTGATCATCAACACTGCTAGCCCAATCAGCATCAATGAAACCATGAAGAGATAGAGTGTCACCACAACGAATGTGAAGACCTGTAGGAAACGGTGGCTTCTACATAGCGCGCATAATGCATTTGATATCAGCCCAATGAGCTGCAGTGGAAGCATACATAAACTGACACGCTTTTTCACACCATATCACAAATCAGGCCCATTGAAGGTAAGATATCAAAGAGCACCAATAATTTATCGGTAACATGTAAAATCAGAGTACAAATCACAAGATAACGTTGCCAACTTAGAAGAAGAAAAGGATATGGGAGTATCAACAGGCTTAAGGGACGACATGCCTGTTTTGTGAATAATATTAAGAGCATTTTGGTGTTGAGTGAGTATAAGTCCCATAGATGTGGATTTAACCACAATGCCCAGGAAATAATGGATGGAACCGAGATCCCGAAGCTTGAATTCTGAGCTAAGTTTCAAAAGCAATTTGGCTATTATAGCAAGTTACTTTATGTAAGTAAAATATTATCACCATATACAAGCAAATAGACAACGTCACCAACCACATATATGATAAATAATGACATACCAACCTTAGAAGTATAAAAGCCAAAGGATAATAGATAATCACTCAAATGATTATACTATGCCCAGGGATCATGTTTCAAACCATATAGAGATCTATACAGACAACAAACATGAGAGACTAGAGTAAGATGGGTAAATTTAGGAGGTTTGTCCGTATAAACCTCTTCTTGAAGTATCCTATTCAAAAATATATTATTAATATCAAGTTGATTTATCTTCCAACCCCGAGAAACAACAACAATAAATACTAGGTGAACTGAAGCCGGTTTAACCACCCAACAACTACTAACAACATTTATAGAAGGTTGAGAGGTACTAGAGACCACGTACCATTAAATGAAGAGCATCAAGTTTCTTTTGCATGGTAAGATGTCAAACAACATACCTGTTTGCTTCCTTAAATGTGAAAGGCTTATGATTAGGATGAGAAGCTAAACATGAATAAGAGGACACAATAAAGTGAGCTGTTTTATATTGTCGTGGATGAAAAATTATGGGATGCTGACGTGGGACAATAGAGTTCAAGGCTGGTGGAAGATAAAATTTTGAAAGATCACCCATCAAGTTCAATTAAGGCAGTGACATACCCATATAGATAACGAAGAGGAGGATATTGAAGCGGGTGGAAACTGTGAGTAACTCAAAACAACAAGGGATTGCGGGGAGGTGTTTGATCCTAACATAAATTGGGACACAAATCGTGAGGTGTACATCAAAACAAGAGAGTCACATGCACTAGAAGAAACGGTACCTGCACACTCAGCATCAAAAGAAATAATAGGTGGAGATATAACAATAAGACTATAACATACCGAATGAGGGTCATGAACAGCTAATAAAGGCAACTATGTTGAAACAGTAGGGGATGCAACGATATATTATGGGGAATGCAAAGAGGGTATGTGATGGGTAATTATGGAATTGGTTGTTATATTTGTTGAGCAATCACAAAGGGAAAATGTGTTCATAGAATTTAACATGTCTAGCAATATAAACCCGGTTGGATGACAAATTAAGGCAACAATAACTTAAGTGCTGAGAGCTATAACCAAGAAAGACATCAGGAGTAGAGCGAAAATCTAATTTGCGACTATTGTAAGGGCGGGCAAAGAAAAGGAAAACACAAACAACTAAAAATACAAAGAAAATTGTAATAAAAAACAGACTGAAACAATTATTCAAAAAGATATTTGCCATTCAAAATAGAAGTGGACATGCGATTAATTAAATGAACAAGAGTTTCAAAAGCATAACCCTTGTATTTTAATGGAGTGTGACACTAACCAAGAAATGTGATATCAATTTCAATAATATGCCTATGAAGATGCTCAATAGTGACATTCTCTTCATGAATATTGGGATAAATTAAGCGATGGTGAATACCAATTTGTTTAAAATAAGTATTTAATTTCTCATACTTTTTGCCTTAATCAATTTGATCCAATTTAATTTTTTAAAAGAACCGACATTCAACATGAGCTTGAAATTGTTGAAACACATTAAAGAGATCAGATTTTGCAACCAAATGAAAGAATCAAATGTATTTCGTATAAACATCCATAAAAATAACAAAGTAGAAAAAACCATCAGAAAACAATGTAGGAGAAGATCCCTAAACATCACTCAATAGCAATTTAAATAGAGCATAGATTTTGTGAGCTGTAAGCTCTGAAGACAAACAATAAGATTTTTTCAAAGGACATGATTGATAATTAAAATGAGAATTTTTTGAAGTACAAGAAACCTTTTTATTTGACATTAACAGACTTAAGATATGTGGATTAGGATGTCCAAGACGACAATGCCAAACATCATCAGAGGTAGACAGACTGGTATACAATAATGCCTGAGGTAAAGACTTGTAAAAGACTCGGAGATAGCATAAAGTCATCCCTACTCTGATAAGAAAGCACTTTTTTGTTAGCAGACCCTTGACACAAAACATAAACGAGTGAAATTAAAAAAAGCCATTATTTTCAAGATAAAATTCATGAACAGATAATAAAGGCTTTTTAATATGGAGAACATGTAAAATATTTGATAAGGTAAATATATGTTTTGACATGCAGATGATAGAGTGAGCAACATTTGATATACTAAGTCCCTTACCATCGTCAACATATAGCTGACCAATGCTCGGATAAGGTTCTGAATTTGTCATATTCATAAAATCATGCGTGACATGTTGATTAGCACTTGTGTCGGGAAACCAAGTAGCTAGAGTAACACTGTGATGATTATGGAATGCTAAGTTAACATTTGCGGCACATAGTAATTCACAAGTTATGGACGCTATGAAGCAGAATGTCCCAAACCATAACATAATTGGCATTTGATTTGGCGATTATTAAACCACTGATTATTGTAGAAAAAATGACTACGATGCTGCCCATTTTGATGAGAATTATCAATGTAATTATTGTTATAATTGTCACTGTTTCTATGAGAATTATTGTTGTAACTGTTACAGTTGTTGTGCCTCCATCCACCTCAAAACCTGCCTCCATAACAACAGTCAGAAGAGTTTCCAAAACCACCCGCTGATTGGTCATGAAACTGATGGGATTGACGTTGAGTAAAGAAGACCAAAGAGCTGCTAAACGGGGTAGGCACCAGAGGGGCTGAAATGTTAGTCACAAGAGAACTTTTATGAAGATATTCATTGGTGAGTGTATGATTATGCAACTCGGTATAAGTAAGTGACTTGATTTTGGTGAAGTCAAATCTTTGGTATCATTGAAGAATAAAAATGAAGGACTCGTTGCCGAACAAGGGGGTAGAATAACATTGCATATCTGTCAGCAGCAAAATTAAGTGCAGTGTTGGTGTTTTGATTAGGATCCATGAAGAATAGGTTTGTATAAACCTTTAATGCCAAATTGAGATAAAATAAGTTTTTAGGAGGCTTAAATAATTATAGTAGTCATCCTTTCTATTTATATAATTAGGGTTGTATACAATATTAACAATGCAACCCCCAACAAATAATCAAAATCATACAAGGTAATGTAATTTGCTATGTAATTGTATTTCCTATAATACAATCTAATTTTATTTAATTAGTATACTATAATTGTTATCCACATTGTATTTCTAAAATTAGTGTAATATCTTGAACTGGAGTATAACTAAATGGATTCATAGCAATGTTGTAGACTATGGTCTATAGTAGATTCCATACAAGTCTTTTTTTAATTTTTTTTTTTTAAAAAAGAGTTTAACTAAAAAAAATACTAGTTAAGAAACTTAAAGTTTTTTATTGTTTGCCCAGGTTAAAAGAAGCATCCAAGACAAGATTGAGCGCACGAAATATAAGCTTTGCCATTGTTTTTATTATTATTATTATTATAAAGTGAGTGACACGTGTCAGTTTTATGTCATGAATGTTATGTAAGATTAATGAATTCATGAAAAAAAAATTAATAATCAAATCTAAAGGTTAAAGCGGATTTTAAATCATTAAAAGCGGATTAAGGTTGTTCAATAATTGCGTTAAGGAATGAAATAATTGAATTGACATTAATTGAGATAATTGTTGTTTTGCATGCCATAAAGCAGACAACGTTGTCGCACGTAAAAAAAATTTAAATTTCGGTAGAAAGTATTTTTAGTTTTTGGTCTGGAGCGTGGTGATTTATAACAATTAGAACCATAATGATATTTTCGAAGAACACGTATGATTGTTTGTGTTTATTTTTTAAAAAGTAGTTTTTTAAAAATTATTTTTAAAATTTTACTATATTTATTTATTATTAGAAAAGTTGATCAACAGAAAACATTTTCCTGTCAATGAAAAGTTTAGTTTAGTTTTTAGAAAAATATATATTTTTTATTTTAGACAGAAAACACTTTTTGAAAGTTATAAAAATTTTAGAAATATCATATTATTTGTTGATTATATATTGTTAAACTTTTAATTGCTATATATATATATATTTTTTGTTTTGAATATTTATTTTTCAATTTCATCCCTTAGAATTTAATTTTTATATTTAATTTTGGTCTTCGTTTTTATAATTATTATTTGCCTTTTCCTTATTATTTTTTAATTGAAATTTTTTATCTATCAAATTTAATCCTTATTCTTTTGATTGTTACTTATTTTATTTGAAATAATTTATGAAATGTTAATTTTTATTATTTTAATTTTTTAATCTTTCAATTTTTTTTATTTTTTAGATTTGATCTTTATTATTTTGATTATTATTTATTTTATTTGAGATAATTTATGAAATTATATTTTTTTTCAATTTTATTCTCATTCAACTTTTAAATTTGTAAGATTTGTTCCTTATTATTTTAATAAACTTCAAAAAAATAAAGCATTAATGAGTTACTTCCCAGTTCATTTTTCATGACACAACAAAATAGTGGAAAATATTTTTAATTTATTTTTCATTACATTACAAAATATTAAAATATAATTTATTTTTAAAAATACTATTTTTCAGAACAAACAGTAACTTGGTAATCATTAAAGGTCATATGTCAAAATGATGATTGTTGTTTTCTTATCAATCACGAAAGCTTTTTTGCGTTCTAAAGGAAAATGATCGAAGGTGAATGGCTTAAAACGATACAAGCACGTGTTACTATTTATGTATGGTAATGTAGTTCTTTTTTAAATTGTTTTTTATTTAAAAAAATATCAAATTTATATTTTTAAAAATGTTTTATGATACTTTTAATAATATTAAATAAAAAAAATTAATTATAATATATTTTTAATTAAAATATATATATATATATATATATATATATATATATATATATATATATTTAAAAAACAATATCATCTTGGTATGGAAAGTGGAAGCCGGTCATATCGTAAGGCTAGAGCTCCTGCAAAGATTTAGATCACAGGCGTCGTCACATCAGGTTCATTTCTTCGCTATTTTACATACAATACAGACAACATATGCATGTTTGAACTAGAATTTTTAAATATTTTGATTTAAAAAAAACATTTTATTTTTTATTTTTATTGTTTTAATGTGTTTATATTAAAAATAAATTTAAAAAAATAAAAAAATATTTTAATATATTTTTAAATAATTGTTTTTAAAAAAATAACTCTTCAAAACACCATAATTTTTTCTAGCCACGGCATAAAAGATTGCATTTGCTGGCAAATTTCAAACATACCGACTTGTGTTTTTACCTCAAACCAATTAGTAACAGATAAAATACGCGCAGCAGATAAAATAAATATTTTTACATTATAACATGTTTTTTAAATTGTTTTTTATATAAAAAAATATTAAATTAATAATTTTTAAATAATTTTTATATACTAATATTAAAAATTAAAAAATATATATTTTAATATATTTTTGATTAAAAAACACCCTACACTGCATACAAAACACAAACAATGCATCATGAAACTTATCACCAACTAATTAGCGATCAGCAATACCCTTTAATAATTTAATTAACAACAGTCCTTCAAATGGATAAACTTATTTGCTCTGTGTGCTAATTTCTCTTTAGGGAGTTGCATTAGATGTATCATCGATAATATTAAAAAAGAAGTTTTAGTTGACGAAAAATCTATCATCCTTGATTAGACATTTCTTAATTACTTCTGAAATAAAAATATATTCTATATTATTAACAATATTAAAAAAAATTGATCCTTTAGATATTTCATAATTTCTGTTGAAATAAAAATATATTCTTGTATATTTCGTAATGCCATTTGTTTCAAGACACTTGATTTAATTCATAATTGAATTATCACTTAGCGATTTTAATATATAAATCAAAGATTATGATTGGTTAAAAAAACATGTTACGTTGTTTTGTGTGCGGTTAGTATCATGATGTAAAATACTCTGTAAAAATATATATTAAAATTATTAAAAAACATTAAAAAAACCAATTAATTTTTTTTTTCTAATCAAGTTCATTTTTAAAAAACATATACGAATAAAAGTTAGCCGTGCTTAGTACACGCTACTGTGTGTATCTAGCACTAAACGAAAGGAACTTATCAGGGCCTCGAAGGGTTATTGTTCCTCGAGGAAAAGTGAAGGCCGAGAAGCACTCGATTCAAACTTCGAAGGCCGAGTGCTTGAAAAACACATACACACGCGCGCGCTCCGTAGTGAAATTTATAGGTAACCTTTGCAAAAGCAAAAAACGCGTCCCTTTGGAGACTTGTTCGGAGAAACACGTAATTTGAATCAATATGCCACTTGCACGTCTGCCTTTAGATCCGAGTATTAAAACGTTACTACTTGCTACAAATCTTGCTAACAAGGTGTTCGAGGAATCTCAAGGTCCCACCAGCAAAGCCTTTGAAATACTCTTCGGTGCTTTCAACGTCTGTGGACTTAAATAATCTTTCGAGCTGCACTTACGAGAGGTTCTTTTGTCCTAGTAGACATGGCAGTACAAATATTGGTGCCTTTATGTCACCAAGGTTCCTCCGTTGCTCTTATTTACCAAAGCTAGCCAGCAGATATTGTCACTTCGGACACGAATCAAGAACCCTAATCCTACCCCACCCGTCCTAACTTGCCCCATACAACAGGGAGGGAGACTATTTGAGCATATATTAGGTGAATCTCCGTAAAGAAAACAACCACATTGCTTCGACTTTCTCTTCCTTTTGTCTGGCGAAATTAATCCATCAACTGCTCGGCGTGTCATTTTATCAGATCTTAGATGATAGTTTCAATTGTATGTTAAATTAGACAACCTATTTTTTACCCCTGCCAGTAGTGGAGAAAAGTAAGCTCCCACGTCACAAGATACGTAGCCACTGTTGGGCCACGAAGATTTGATACACAGGAGGGCTTCGGTATACACGGTCCCCATTGTAGTGTGGGTCCAATTGGGACATAGAGAGGGGTCCGTCTGGCCTTGCATGTGAAAGACATGATGAAGTAATAGTTGTCAATAGACTGAAATTTGTAGAGTGTAGGTCCCTTTAAGCATATTATTGGTGTAATGGCCGTTAGATAGACCAAATGTCTCAACAAAGGTTACGGGACTTCCTGTCACGTTCCTACTGCCCCACTTTTGACAACCCTAAGAAGACCTGTTTGTAGGAGCTCGGCCTATCGTTCTCAAATCTCATCAATCAAAACCAGAGGTCATCTCTATGGTCATGGCAAGCTATTTATTAACCTCTGTCACTGGGACTCTGCATCTCACCCTGAAGTACCCGAGTCGATACGAAACACGGGTCCGATACCCTGCTTAATAGTGTGTTTTTAAGTACTGTTGTGGTTATTTTTTATTTTTTATAGTGTTTTTATTTAAAAATATATTAAAATAATATTTTTTTTATTTTTAAAAATTATTTTTAATATCAATACATTAAAATATATGAAAACAATAAAAAATATTAATTTAAAATAAAAAAATAAAAAATTTTAAATTTTTTTAAAAACATATTTGAAACGCAAAAATAAACAGTGCTTAAATTTTATATTCTTTTGACAGATACAGATGACTGTTTCACATTGCGTTTTGAAAATGCTTTTAAAAAAATTAAAATTTTTTTTTCAAATTAATATTTTTTTAATGTTTTTGTGAAAAATAATTTTTAAAAAATAAAAAAATATTAATTTGATATATTTTGAAATAAAAAAATATTTTAAAAACATATTCTATAACACATTTAATACATTTTGAGGAAGGAGAAGAGGATGCGGGTACTCCTTGTTACGTTTTGATGCAGGGAAACTAAAGCCTTAACCTGATAGGCAAAAAATAAAAGTTGTGGGCCTCGGTTTTACATTAGCCCACTTATTTAAGTTATAACTTGACCTTATAGCTATGGAATCTCATTGGGCCTAGGATATAAGCTATTTAGGCCTTGTTAAATGATGTTTTAGGCTTGTAAACAATCTATTAGACTGGGCCATTTGAGATCACGGGTTAGGTGAATTATTCCGAGTTAATCGAGTCAATCATTTGATCAATGCCTCATTTGGGCAGCTCTGTATGATTGAAAGATATAGTAAACAAAGTCTATGGTCAGGAATTGATCTTAAATTTTTTTTTTTCAAGATTTTACAAAGATGAATACATCATTTTTTCCCATTTCAAATTGTATTGAAGGTTTTAAAAAGTATTTTTGTATTTATAATGCATTTTTTTGATATTAGAATATTAAAATCTAAAAAAAAAGTTAATTTGATATTTTTTTCAAATAAAAAATAATTTTAAAAACTTTTAAAAGCGAGTTCAAACTAAAAAAACACACCATAAAAATGAAATTTGCTCGGTAGCATATAGATTTATTTATCTATTTCCAAATGGCTAATGCTTTCAACCTGTATCTGGTTCAGAGCTAGCATCGGTATGTTTGTACATTTTGGTGGTGTTTCTTTTTGTGATCTCACTGTTTTTTTTTTATTTAAAAAAAAATGATTTTTTTTTCAAATGATTTTTTATTTTTAGATTATTTTTTCAAATTTGCTCGGTACTATAAAAATAAAATTTAAAAAATAAAAAATACTATTCTAATATATTTTTAAATAAAAAAACACATTTAAAAAACAACAATTACTACCAATTTCATTCACTAAGTTTATTACGTGGAAATCGGAAGAAGTAGGAAATTAGACCCCAACACTTGCTCCTCCGTTCTGATTTCTAAATGTATAAAATTATTCTCCCCGGATTACTGGAGATTTATTTCAGCATCAAATCAAATCAATCAACTTTAAACAGGAGTGGAGGCAGTATTTTGTCTACAGCCAATTTAGTCTGTCCGAGCGAGGAAAGCAATGGTCCCCTATCATACATTTGGAAATAACATCAGCATGCTTTATCAATCCCAGCAAAACCTTTCACCATTTTGGCAATTCTCTTCATTTTAACCTACATGGATGGATTTATAACAAACCTTCTCCTCTCCCTTCACCTCTCTTCCATCTCTAATATTCTTCTCTTTATATCATTAAGAAAAGAAAGATTCAGAATTAAATTCAAAGGAGCTAGCTAGCTAGCTACCAGTTTGAAGGAATAGCGGAGCTTAAAGAGAGAAGGGGGTCATCAAGTAGAGAAAGTAATAGTAATATGGCAAGAGGGAAGATCCAGATCAAGAAGATTGAGAACTCGACTAACAGGCAAGTTACATACTCCAAAAGACGAAATGGTCTCTTCAAGAAAGCTCATGAGCTCACTGTTCTTTGTGATGCCGAGGTCTCTCTTGTCATGGTTTCTTGCACTGACAAGGTCCACGACTACACTAGCCCCTCCACTACGTATGTCCCATATCTCTCCCTCGTTTTCTTTTCCTGTCAAACCCTTCTTCCCTTTTATATATTTTGATTTTATTTTTCATGGCCAGAACGAAGCGGATATTTGATCAGTATCAGCAGACTAAGGGAATAGATCTTTGGAGCTCCCACTATGAGGTGTTTAATTATATCTAATTTCTATTATCTTTTTTGTGCGTGCGAAGTCAAGACCCTCCGTGTTTCTCTGTAATGGTATAAAGCTTGTGTGCTCAGATAATGAAAGAGAACTTGGAAAAACTGAAAGAGGTGAACATGAAAATCAGGAGGGAGATGAGGTGATAAAATGCCTGAAATTTGTTGTCCATATGCTCGTTATTCATAGGTGGTATCTGTTCTGTTTTTTGCTATTTTTTTTTATGTTGTCGTGATTATACTTTACAGGCAGAGGATGGGTCAGTGTTTGAATGATTTGAGCTTTCAGGATCTGCAGAGTATTGAGAGCGATATGGAAAGTGCTTGGAGGGTTATTCATGACCGTGCGGTAAGATATTCGGCCCAGCTCACAGCATTCTTAGGGTTCTAAACTAGGAAAATTTGCTGGACAGCTCAAACTGTCACAAGAATGGATATAAAGAACAATTCTGGTCTATTGACATGTATTTCAACTTCTACGTTTTGCTCTTGAACTATGAATACTTCAGCTACAAATGTTTCAGCAAGAATTTGTCTGGACAGTTCTTTTGTTAGTTTAATTTGGAGCAAATCAACTGAAAAACTTCAACTCAACCACTATAATACTGTCTTCTGGTGACAGGATCGTGTGCTTACTAATCAGATTGAAACTTCCAAGAAAAAGGTATTCCTGTTTGATCATATAGTTCTGTCCATCTTCTTTGATGTCCATTTGTCTTGGATATTTGAGTCATTGGAATCTATTTCTTCTTATTGTTCCGTTAAAGGCGAGGAATGTGGAGCAAATCAACAGAAAACTTCAAATGGAATTAGTAAGTATGGAGCTCCAATGAGCTAGACAGGTACTAGAGATTATATTATTAACGGAAAATCTTGAAGTTAATGTTTCACTTTTTGTTATGAAGGAAGCAATGGATCAAGATCCATACGGCTTGGTTGACAATGGAGGGGACTGCAATTCTGTTATGGGATTTTGAAATGAAGATCCTTGCATATTTGCTATGCGATTGCAACCCAACCACCCTAATCTTCCCAGGGAAGCAGGGCCATCTCTCACAACTTAACCCTTGCTTGAGTAGTGTCAGCTGAATTGAGGTTACTCTACATCCAAGTTGCTCAAAATTATCCATGTGTTGACTGTTACCAATCAGAAATACTTGAATGGCTTTCCTTTTAAGTATATCTGTAGAATGAACTTGTATTATCCCGGATTGCTTCCATCTTGACAACTGATATGCTGCGGACGCCTTCTCTTCATTAATTATTAGTCTAATGATTCCTGATTTTCAGTTTTTCACAGAAAATTTTCAAGTTCCTACGCGTTGCTTGATGATATATGTTGTTCATCAGCTGAAATATTCGTGCACTACATGTATCTGGCCTGATCAATTTAGTAAGTTAGGGGCATCCCACTCAGCTGCTGAAATTGCATCATGTATTCTGCATTCTTTATTTCCTTTGTTGATTTAACCTCAACGAAAATTGCTTGATTATGTATGATGTTCATCAGCTGAAATATCCGTGCACTGCATGTAATGAACCATTACAAAATTAAGAGTAAACATGTAAATAAAAACAAATATATGGACTAAATTATTTTAAAAAAACTACAGGAACTAGAATAAGGTCTTATCAAGTCGTCCATTACATTCCTAAAATTCTTGCAACCAAATGATGTACGAAACATAACAAGCTGATTTTACTCAGTTTTGCGAACTATGGGTGCTTTTATCTTCCTATTTTACTACCAATGAGGATTTTGTTAAATCTCTTGTTGTTGTACGCAATTCAGCTGCTCAGTTTGCTCTTGCATTGATGAATTCTTGGGCATCAATAATTTTCAAAAAGGATGCCCATCATCTAAACTTGAACAGGCACGCATGCTTGATGTTTCTGTTTTCTTCATCAGCACATGACATCCATGGAACCATTTCTGTCAAGTTGATAGAATCACTGTGTGATATGTAACCCTTTTTAAAAAGGAACTCGGGCAAATTCTTTTTTCAGAGTCTGCGGCATAGTTTCAAGACTGTGTTTGGGTTCTGGTTGGAGAAAGATAATTGATTTAACCGAGTTAATTTTAAAAATAAAAAAATAAATTTTTTTTAAAAATTAACTCGATTAACCTTCTCTTCTTCTTATTTATAAAAACAATCAAGTTATAAGTTTATTTGTTAATTCTCAAATTTAATTGGGTCAATATTTAATAATTACCATATCAATATATGAAGCAAAGTCAAATCTAATAGTTATTATTTGTGTTGGTTTATTTTTTTTTTATTGTATGTTTAATAATATGATGTAATATGATTTTTAATTAAAAATATATTAAAATAATATTTGTTTTAAAAAAATATTATACACATAAAAAATATAAATTTAATATTTATTTAAAAAAAAACACTTCAAAATTAGAAAGTACTCAGGAAATTATTTAGACCATCCTTGGAAATTGGAATTGACACCCTCACTATAATAATTGTCAGCATCTACAAGTTTCTGTAAGAACCAACCAGTTATCCGACCATTACCTAATCATCGTCAAATAATTAATAAAGAAATTGATCGGAAGATTTTAGCACAAGTAGTAACACATGTTGACAATTTCCTCGACGTCCCTTGTTCTTTTACTTGCGACACTTGCACTTCCTTTCCAATTAAGGCCAGCCTTACCCATCATTCCAGAACAATAGGAATAAATCCCTCCATGCCATCCTAGGCAACATCTCGACCAGATTCTCTGTCTAATGCCGAGGAAAAAAAAGTTTATTCCTTCGATGCCATCCAAGACTTGAAGAGACTTGTTTCAATCCAAGTAGACAATTAGCCCCAAGAGGAAAAGAAAAAAACTTGATCTTAGCATTAATGCACTGTCCATTTTAGATTTTACTGAGGGCTAAGTAGATTCAAGATTTTAAATTTTATCTCTGATGATTGTTGGAACTAATTGATTTTATCAAATATTGTTTTAAATTCACTCGAAATCAAACAATAACGATGTTTTTTGCAAGGATTTTCAAGTGATTTTTGATGTAGAAGTTCAATTGATTTTCAGCCAGAAAGATAAAATCGAGATAGATTCTATTCTGTTTTCAACAGGATAATATTTTTGGACTGAGAGAGATTTTTTGGAAAAAAGTTTGACAGTCACACCTTCTCTCTTTTTTTCGAGATTAATATTATATTTTCCATTAAATATTCCTTAATTATCTCGGAATACAAGAGAAATTCAATTTCCTTCTAATCACGAAATAAAAAAAAACAAGAAAAAATAAATCAAAAGCCGTTATTTTCCCAGCCTAGCAGCAAAATCTTTCTGCCCCACGCCCCGTAATTCGCTTAGACACAACTACCCCCATATAGTGCGAAACAACAAAAAGGCAATTCAATTTCAGCTCTGAAAAGGAAGCTTAAAAACCCGACTCGCCGCCTCCCCAACCAATTAACTTTATCTAATTTTCCATCTCGAGACGGACAACAGCCGTTCGCGGCGACAGGTCACCATCACCGATATAGTAAGCGGTGGAGAGAACCAAAGCGGTGGCTCTTCTCAATTCTCTTCAAGGGTAGTTTCGTCAAATTCACGTAATTCTCAAGAGTTCCTCTTTTTAGTCAAAAGGTCAAACCCCCAGGAACACTCTTTCTGCCCGCGACAGACAATTAGCAAAGTTTCCCAGTTCCCCGTCACCTGAGAAAGCAGTTGTTGGCACATGTGCCCTTCCCCGACGTTACTTCCATAACTTTTTTCCTGAAATCTCCGGTCACCTGAGAGAGCCGACGCACCAGCAAGAACCAGACTCCCTTCACTGCCCACGTTTCTATAAAAGAAAAGCCTCCAGCTGCTTCTCTTGCATGTTTATTTTTTAGGCATGGGAGCTCTCGGCCCTGTCTCTCCTTGGATTCCAGAAGATGACGTTTTGTTAAAAAACTCTATTGAGGTAAAAATCTTTTTTTCATCATCATTATTATTCCACCAATTCTTTGTTAATTAAAAAAAAAGTGAATAAAACCCATCTTTTTATACTAATTATTTTTATTTTTTTATTGTTATTCTGTAATGGTGGATTTTTCTTGTTTTCAAGCATGAATTTCTTGAAACAAAGATATTCTGTTTCTATCTTTTCTTGTAGCATGGATTTTGAGGACATAATTATTGCTGTATTTGATGTTTTAATTAGGGCAGGATTTTCAACATGTTAAATGGCCAATATCGAAGAAAATCTGAATTCGAACTTAGAAATAAATAGTGTTCTTAACATGTGAAAAAGAATGGTTAATTTTTTTATGCTATGATAGTGTTGTTTTGTGAGTTTCGATTTTGTTAATTGTAAATGATGAGGGTCCGGTTCTGTTTTTCGGATATACTGGTTTTGGTGATTGTGAGATTCTACGTGGCATCGGTAATGATATGATAGCTGTTATCAGAGGCATGATATTGAATATGCAAGGTATAAGCCAGGAGGGATATTTGTAATGCTTCATTTTCGCAAGGAATTTAAAATAGGAAATTTCTTCATGAGCCGGTGCAAAAGGGGGGATTTAGTGGTGCTGGTGGTTGCACTGCGGACAGGAGAAAACATTGGTGGTGAGATGTATCAGCAACACCAATTATTTTTCTAATTCGCTGGTATGACCTTGCATAAGTATTTCAAGAAGAGAAATTCTGGGTCTGTGAAAGAGAGGTCTTGCATTCTTTTATTCTGACTGTTGTCTATATGCTTTTACTAGTGCATGGCAGTAAGAAGAAGAGAGATGACAGCCATGGACATGGCAAGGTGTAATACATGAGGAAAACATTGAATACTAAGTTGAAACCATAAAAATTTAAGTTGTGGTTGTGGGCTAGGATGTCTGTGTCAACCGGTGCATTTGTGAGTGAAGTTTTGCTCCCATTGCATCCATAGGAATTTTACCGTTAACTCTTTTTGCTTGCAGTTTTGACGATATAGTTATTGACAGTGAAAATTTTATTTCTTCATCTGTTAGAACCATTGTTCTTATTGCTCTCTTTATTAAGCTTTTTGAATATATGTGTGTTTATAGACTGTTTAAAAGTAGCAGCACATGGGTTTTAGTAGTTGTACCTCTTTTTTATGCTTCTTAAGACTGAAGCATATAAAAAAACCTTGTCAATTGGTGCTTGGTGCAGCTTCTTCTCTTTTTTTTGTTGTTGTTGTGGGGTTGGATCATTGGTTTGCTACCATTGTCTAATTAAATATCAATTGTTAAAGCTTGCTGACTTTTGTTCAGTGTGATTGTTTTGGGAATCACTATTTATTTTTGTTTCTTTTTTATGTTTTGCAGGCTGGTGCTTCCTTGGAATCACTGGCAAAAGGAGCAGTACAATTTTCTCAAAAATTCACTGTTCGAGAAATACGAGATCGCTGGTATTCTCTCCTTTATGATCCGGTTGTTTCTTCAGAGGCTGCTTTTCACATGACTGAGCTTGAGTGTTCTGCATCGACTTTTCCATCAAAATTCAGTAGAGCTGGAAATTCAAAAGAAAATAAATGTTTTCCAGGGAAGAGGAAAACTGAAAGTGTCCGCCATTGTTACTATGCTCCGCGTAAAAGAATTTGCAGCAAACCATTTAATTCCATGGAGTTGAGTTTTCTTGATTCCCCCAATAATAACAATTATGTTGGCAATGAATATGAGCAATTATCCACACAATGCATGCTTGGAGATCCAGTTACAACTCACTTCGCACTTCAGGAATCAAATTTGGACATTATGCATCATGTGTTTCCTCCAATTGTGAGTAGTGGTACTGCCCATGCCTTTGATACCGAATTCCATAGTACAATTCAAGAAGATTATTCAATGGAGCAAGACAATATACACATTCCCCATATACTTGGAGAGGATCCATCTAACACTGAAAACAGAACCGTGGTCGAGGAACTCAGTCAACAACTGCCAGTTGATGATGACTTGTTACATGGGTGCTCTAACTTTGATGGAAATGATGTCCTTAGTTCACCAGTTCCAGAGTGTAGTTTGTCATTTCACAATTTGGAGTTCTCTTCTTCACTTCATGAGATGCCTATTTGGAGAATGGATGAAGGGATTTCAGTGCCAGATATTCCAAACAATCTTGGATTACATGACAAAGATATGCACCATGGTGATGCTTTTTCACTCCTTGATGATGGTGATATTAAGAATGCATGTTCAACAAGTTTCAATGATCTCCAAAAAGACTCAGAGTTAAAAATGGAAATACCGAGTGATGTGCCACAAAATTCATCTCATAGCACAGAAGATTTTCTGGCTGAACTTACCAATTATTTGTCTAATGACGAGGAAGGGGCAAGTGTGGATATGGATGGAAAAGATTTCAGCACCAATTCTTACATTGCTTGTCTCAATACAATTTTGTTGGATTCACCAAATAATTCTAACGAAAATCACAGGCCCAATGTAACTGAACCAGAAGCATCAATATCAGCAGACTGTTTTAAAAATCACTCAGATGCTTGTCCTGGAAACTTATGGGAGAATAGGGGGTCTCACTGTAGTGTGGATGCAGGTTGTAATTCTGAGTTCCAGTTTGTTTCATCAACATCACTTCTAGATCCGCATCCTGAGGTGAAAGATGGGAATATTTGCTGTGTGCTAAACACTGAGGACACAGAGATCCCATTCAATGATGATATAGACCTCCCCACTGACTGGCGCCCAAGATCAGTTACCTCCTTGTTGCAAAGGAATTTCCAACATGCTGGCAAACCAAATTCTTTATCTGCTAAGGAATTACCAAGTAATAAAAATGGTAGTGTAGTTCCAGTAGTCACTCACAGGGATCTAGAAAATCCTGGACAATTGCTTGCATCTTCTCAGATGGTAAGATTACTGGCGATGCTAGAATCTGGTCCAGTCCATCCTGTAGGTGATCGTAGTTTGAAACTTGAGTTGCCCGGCAGTGACTCCACTCGTAGGAGTGCAGGTTTTGCTTTTGGTGGCTCAACTCAATTTAACTCAGCAGATACTAAGATGGAAACTCTTGTTCCTACTAAACTGAAGGAAGAAACTACAGAAACCCCAATGGCCAAGCATATGAGTAATGAATCAGCTGATTCTTTATTAGAGAAGCCGTCTTTGGTTTCTGATTTCTTTACATATCCCCAGACAAATGTGTCTGCTATTAAACAGGTAGAAGATGCACCAGACAGAGTTCAAAATCATCAAGTATCACATATGAAAGTGGGCTCTTCAGATTTTGCTTCTTCAGAACTAGTAGTAAACCATTCAGTATCAGATCCAGCTGAGCCATCTATCCAGAGTGATGATGATGTACCATATTTTTCAGACATTGAAGCAATGGTAACTGTATACTGCATTCAAACAGATGGTGATTATCCTGTTTCTTTTGACAATTTCTCTTTTTTTCTGAACATATACTTTGTAATTCCACTTGTTATCAGATACTTGATATGGACTTAGATCCAGAAGACCAGGATTTATATTGCAGCGAGGAAGGTAAAATACATTCTGCTTCGTAACTAGCAATTGCTTTTCTCACATTTAACAAGCTTTGCGATGATTGATTCTCGCCCCCCCCCCCTCCCCCAGTCCATGTTTCCTTGAAAATAAAATGCATATAGTAACTTAGACAGTGTTTATTAGGGAATCACATCAGTATGAAACAATGAGTGAAACTAAGACAGCCCCAATGTTGTTGTAATAACATTGAACATACAAGCATGTGCTGCTTGTATTGGTAGTTATTTGATTCTATCTCAAGGTTTGTAATTGAAATCACTGAAAGATATTGTATACACAATTATCTGTGTTTGTGTGTGGGTTTGAGCACGCATGTTTAAGGGTACATGTTTTTGTGCTTATATTCATATTATTAACCGAGTTTGTTGACATACCTTTAGAAAATGATGTGCTGTATACATGCATTGTAGCTAAGCATGTCATATAAGTTCCAATTTTTCTCTGCAGTCTCAAGATATCGACATGAGGACACGAAGAGGGCAATCATGAGGCTGGAACAGGGTGCTCATTCTTATATGCAAAGAGCTATTGCACGTCATGGAGCATTTGCAGTTATACATGGCCGCCATTCAAAACATTATATTAAGAAATCTGAGGTATATTAAAGATTCCTTAATTGCTTAAAGAATCCTATTCTTTTAATCCCTTGTGTCCATGGTTGTTTTTCAAATAGTTGCCTCATCTACAATACCACAATTGGAGCTATAAATTTATATACAGATACAATGCTCATCCAAATTGTGTATCTGAATCACTAGTAGTAAATTATCTAGATAGTTTGGTAATTTCATGTGATAAATATTCATGGTATGTTAGTTAGGAGTAGGAAATTTTTTTTCCTTTTCATTCATTTTAAATCTAAAGACTATTCAACCTCAATAAGATGCTGTTTTGCTATGAAGCTTAATTTCTGAAGCTGACTATAATGTGTGACAGCCCATAAATCTTAAATCCATGATAAAATCTATGCCTTGGGTTGGTTTGTAGGATTACAGTGCATGTGATTTTTCTTTGTGACCATGCAGGTATTACTTGGTAGAGCAACAGAAGATGCTATCGTCGACATTGACTTGGGAAGGGAAGGCCGTCGTAATATAATATCTCGACGGCAGGTGAGATTTGCCCAAGTTTATTAATGTATTTTAACTGTACTGTTAGTGGCTTATTCTCATTTTCTTTTTTTGGCCTAAAATTTGTAGAATTCAGCACTCAATCCCTTTTCCTTTCACTCCTTTATTTTCATATTTTTCTACTGTTTTTTTTTTGTCACTTCTAGGATTCTTTTCTTTTCTTTCAAACACTGTCATCATTTACTAAATTAATTAACTGATAAATTAAGAAGATTTGCTTGTTAAAAGTCATGAAAAGTGAGAATTGTTTATTAAATATGGGTTAAATTAGGTTGAGATTGAAGATGGTATTTATGCATATCTCTTTATAAAATTTGTAACCATAGCAATGAAAAATGACATGAAATCAAACTTGTAATTGCCTCGCATGCCATTTGAGAATACATGTGGAGTTCTGGATCTTGAATTGCTGTAATCCATTTCTCGCTTCAAAAGCTCAAAAGATTTCAAGTGAAGTTTACTTAAGTTGTAATTGCTGATAAGAATAAAATAATCCTTTTGAATCTAGCCTCTTTTGGCTCCATCAGACACACTATGCCCCCTCTTCCTGTTAAATTTCACATCTCTTATTTTTACCTTTCTCTTGTAGTCCACTAAGGCCTACTTTTTTCTTTAAATTGAGGTGCATGTAACTTTTCCTTATTTGTTTAGGCTACTATAAATTTGGACAAAAGTGGATCTTTTTATCTGAAAAACCTTGGCAAGTGCTCCCTCTCGGTGAATGACAAGGAAATAGCCCCTGGACAGAGTCTAAGCCTTACTTCTGGTTGTTTGATTGAGGTTTGTTGCAATAGGTCTTTATTTCAGCATTCATGGTTAACAAGATGCTCTTTATGTGTAGAATTTTCTTTCAAGTGTTCTCTGCAATTTTATCACATATTGAATCTAATGTTGGCTTTTCCTGTGCCTGCTTTTACCTGTCAGTGTTTATGCAAGTAATATTTAGCAATAACAAAAACAAGCCTTTATCATAACTTGAAATTTGTGTGGATAGAACGAAACAAATGCCATTTTCACTAAGGGTCTTTACAATGAACAAGATAATACTCTTCATTCTGTGGTACTGCCATCTTTAGGGAGAGTATTTATCGTCTTGAATTATATGCCATAAATCTTAATGAAGTTTGTTTCTTGTACACAATTCATTCATATGTTGACGGCTGTTAGGTAAGAGGTAATGTCGAGAGTCCCACTGTTAATGCATACGCACTTGTAACCTTTATCTCTTTCTTTTTCCCAGCTGCCCATAGATATTTGCTATTTGATTTTCCACTCTGTGTAAAGCCCAAATGGTTTCTCAATGACTGCAAATTTGGACTCTAGTTTTTTGATGTGCCAACTGCTCTAAGATCACTTTGTTCGTGGCACACATGATTACCACTATTATACAGAATCTGTAAATTCCTAGGGAAACCTTATACTGTTTTCTGCTAACATTAACAAAGGCAATTTATTTTGTTGCAATTGCTTATTATAACTAGCATCCACATGTTTCAGCTGCTACAATACAAATGTGTCTTAATCCACAAATGACTTTATATTCCTCATGTTTTATTCCTCAAAGTTTTATGTTTGCACAGTACACCTAATCTCAAGTAATTCGTGGGTGTATCTGATTTTGCAGATTAGGGGAATGCCTTTCATATTTGAGATAAACCAAACTTGTGTGAAGCAATATCTAGCTAGAAAAGCCCAGGAGAACCAAACCTAGGAGCACCTGGTTTGAATCACACCAGTCATTCAGAGCGTCATCAGAAGGTGCTATATTTTTTTACCATGTGCTTTCTGGGTTCTTTCGATAAGCTATGTTCAATCTGTTGTATGTAGATCAGCTGCCTTTGAAAGAGGAGTAATGTTCTCATTTTAGAAAGGATTTTTCCGCATGATGTCTTAATCATTAGAAATTTATATAGGGATTATTACCTAAAAAAATTTATATGGGGAGCATGTTTTCACTTGCATGCAACAAGAAAAATCGCGAATCTAGGTTACTGAGCAATTACTTCTCTGTTGGGAATAAATAACGTTCTCTTGAGATATCGGGGATGTTTGGGAATAAATAATGTTCTCTGTTGGGAATAAAATCGCTAATCTAGGTTACTGAGCAAAGGAACTGCACGAGTTGTAGTTCTAGCTTTCCCTTTTCTTTCCCCTTCCATCAAATTACTCTGCGCAGACTCTTCCTGGCAGTATGATCAGAGTCGCATTAGGATAACAAGGCTGTCGAGATAGACCTGGAGTGTGCTTATGATTGCTTGGGCTCAAGCAAACATCCGAACTATGACTTTCCACTTCTGGTGGTTGATTGGACCTTGACCTCCTCCACATCATTCCATCTGTTGCTGGAATGGGGGATGATTCCTGTTAGCTTTGAACCTGCCAGTGAAAGCTTGTTAATTACTTTGTGGAGGATGAGACTCGAAATAACTTGAATCTCTTATCAAAGTCATTTATTAAATCTCAATGGGACTTTCATCTCTCATCGAAATCTAAACTCTGCTCTGTCTTCTTATCTGATCGATTTTGTTTTGTAAGGCAATGATTCCCTAACCCAGAGCCGAAAGTTCATTAGTGAGGTTGCTCTCCTTGATGATTTGGTACCCTAGTATGCATTTCACATCTGATTGAAGCATCCAATGTTCAGTAAAACTGTCTTCATTTGGCAGTACTTACAGAATCTGAGCAGACGCATGCAAAATCACCATAACCGGCTAATCAATTTCTGTATTTATTGGATTTTCTTTTTATTGTAATTGAACCCTAAGTCAGAAGATCTCACATGGGATCCTGCCACATTCCTTATGGTCAAATCCAACGGTTTGAATGAGACTGGTGTCCGCTGTCATAAATCACAACTCTCTAGCATCTACAAATTAGTCCAAAAACCCAAATCGTACGGAACAATCGAACTATCGTACTCTCTTGTCCATAGCCTTTGCTTTGGTGCACAACCTTCTAAATCCAAGTCCAGTGTCCCCTCTCCCATTTTACTGTCTACCTCTATCTAGTTTCTCTGTGGAAAATGTCAAGAAGCAAACGCAGCCTCACTTTCTCTCTACAGTAACTCCTTTTTAGGATCACATTGTCTTTACTGTTGCTTAAAGTAGATTCCAGAAGCCACCCTGGAGACATACGGGTGCTCAAGGATCTAAAACATGCTCCCCAAGTCCGTAGCTCCTGGATCTTGCTAGAACTTGTGCGACTTCTCAGTGGATCCCTGTGACCATATCTTCAGCGACAAATTCACCTGTGGGTTCAGGTGTGACTGGGTTGCTCCTGGTTTATTCTGAGTCGCTGTGATTACTGTTGACCTGGTGGGTTACTCTGGTTTATCTCTTCAATCACCTAGAACCTGCGTTACCTACAAACTCTTGACGTTTCAGATAACTCCTTCAATGGCTCAATCCCATACTCGCTTTCCAACCTCACTCTGCTCCGTCTTCTCAGTCTCTTAAAGAACTTGCTTTCTGGACAGTTCCGTATCTCACCTTGAAGAGCTATATCTTGACGGCATCTCCATGGAAACAAGCTTCAACTCTCTTGTAAGATAAAAAGACTTGCAATCCAAGAAAAAAAAAACCTCTGGTGAGTTTCCCGATTCGGGTGTTCTCAAAGACCAGATAACTAGCCAAGTTCCTTCAACATTGCCAAGGTCACTTCTTGAACTTTCTATGCGAAACAACTTCCAGGGAAACCTGCCAGATAATGTGGGGGATTTGGAGTTTTACAGGTTTTGGTTCCAGGCAAGCTAATAGCTCTTGATTAACTTTAACGATCTTAGAGGTTTGTTGCCTTGATTTTTGGGTTCCATGCCGAGGTTGTCAGTTTTGTCTCCACAGAATAAAAGGTTTACAGTAATGATACCGACTCGGTAATACTTCTTCGTTGGAGAGGCTATTATTTAGATGGGAACTACTTGTGTGGTCCGATTCCGGGTCCTATCACGGATTTAAAACCGGGTTCTGCTAATGTGGGTTGTGTGGATAATTGTTTATATAGGTGTCCTGGTACGTTCTTCATTTGTCAAGGTGGGAATCAGAAGTCCTGAATGGACTGTAAGAAGAGATTCTCGCCTGCTATTCCTAAGACTAGAACACCAAACTAACCAGATTTGTATGATATTTACCCTTTTCCTTCGAAGTTTGCCTCTATTTCTTGTTTTTTAAAAAACTAAAACAAAGGTTTGAAAGCAAAGATTTTGCGTGAAAAGGGGCAAGTTAGATGTTCTCTATCTAATCCAACCTTGGTGCAAACTCAATACAATAATATGGTCAGTAAGTCAGTGCCCTTGTTGCAGTTTCACCATTGTTAGTTTCAACATGTTAAACCTAACTATATCCGTTGTCAATGCTCGGAAAATCCGAGGCCTAGGGCTTGATCAGGATTGGGTTTTTAATTGAATTGAGCAAGATATTAGCCCTATTAAATTTGGTTGATTCAATTATATTATTAGTCATCTGGATGACTCATTAAACCTTATTTTAATGCCCCTGGGGCTGGATTAGGTTTTGGGCTGGTTTCATAACCAAACATGACATGAAACGGGCCCAAATATAATTTTAAAATATCCATTTTTATTAGCCCATTTACAAACTACCACCTCCCGAAGCCCATAATGTAAAACACCTTAAGTTTAAGCGTCTTCGCCCATCAAATTGGAGAGCTAAAGTAAGGAATGAACCTAGGCTAGCTTTCCTAAAAACAGAGGTACTTACATTTTCAAATACGGAATTGCGCTTTCCTCACTTGCTTACACCTTAGCCCTTAGCCCTATTACTGTGGAAATATCTAAAGCCCTCACTAGCCCTCTTGGCTCACAAGGAGAAGGAATAGCACTGGCTGGTGTAGGGTTTTATGAAAAGATACATTGCTTGTATTGCAGTGTGCTTTATATAGAGATTACAATGAGAATTACAATCTGAATAGGAAAGAAGAATTACACACAAAAAAGAAAACCGAATGTCCTGAGAATAAGGAAACATGTATCCTAACTATACGTGGAGTCATAGCTGATGGAGATTTGCAGCTGGTGTGGATGTATTTGATACATACGGGGAACTTATTCCTTTACTCTTATACGCCCCCGCAAGATGGTGCTTCCATTAGAGACACCAATCTTGGACTGAAGAAGAGTAAACAGTTGGCGAGAGAGAGGCTTGGTGAGAGCATCAGCTAGCTGGTCTGTAGTAAAAACATGAGAGACACGAAGCAAACCCTTGCTGACATGATCACGTACAAAATGGAAGTCAATGGTTATATGTTTCATGCAAGAGTGGAAGACAGGATTGACATAGAGGTAAGTTGCACCCACATTGTCATAGAAAACAGTCGGTGGAGTAGGAAAAGATGCATGCAACTCACGTAAGAGCTGCTAAACCCAAGATAACTCCGCAGCAGTGGCAGCAACAGCCCGATATTTGGCTTCTGTAGAAGAACGTGCAACAGAATGCTACTTGCGAGAGGCCCAAAAGACAACATTACCTCCCAAAAATAAAATGTATGCAGTAGTGGATGTGCGGTCATCAGAATTGCCTGCCCAATCAGAATCAGAGAAAGCAGATAATGTAGTGGAAGTGTTGCGGGTGAAGGAGAGGCCATGATAAATGGTGCCCGTGAGATAACGTAACAGACGCTTAACTGCTTGCCAATGAAGCTGAGTGGGTTTATGCATGAACTGAGAGAGTTTATTCACTGTAAAAGCGATGTCTGGACTGGTGAGAGAGAGGTACTAGAGAGACCCAACAACACTGCAAAACTCACTGGCATTCATGGAGGCAGACCCGTCAGTTAGAGTGAGACTGGAAGTTGTGGAGAGTGGTGTAGTGGCCTTCTTCGCACCAACCATGGTGGTGTGGACAAGTAGATCATATATATATTTGTGTTAGGACAGGATGAGGCCAGTGGAGGTGGGCAATACTTCAACCCCAAGGAAGTAGTGGAGAGAACCCATATCTTTGACAGAAAAATAAGAGGACAGTGCAGTAATAAAAGAAGATAAGAACCTGCCATTGTTGCCAGTAAGAAGGAGGTCATCAACATAAACCAAGAAATAAGCAATTATGCCATCATGATTGTAGATGAACAGAGATGTATCAGCTTTGGGGTTGACAAACTGCTATGAGATGAGAAACGTGGCCAGCTCATTATACCAAGCTCGGGGAGCTTGTTTAAGTCCATAGATGGCTTTGCAGAGACGACAAACATGGTAAAGCAGCTGAGCATCAATGAAGCCCTGGGGTTGAGCCATGTAGACTTTTTCATAAAGAGAACCTTAAAGGAAGGCGTTATTAACGTCAAGTTGTGTAATAGGCCAACCATGCTGAAGGGCTAGACAAAGAACAATGCGGATGGTGGTAGGCTTGATAACGGGGCTGAACATCTCAGTATAATCAAGACCAGGACGTTGATGAAAGCCTTTTGCTACAAGGCGGGCTTTGTACCTATCAATGGAGCCGTCTGGTTTTCTTTTGAGCCGAAAAACCCACTTGCAGCCTACCAGATTTTGGTGCAAAGAAGGAGGGACCAATTCCCAGGTGCCATTACTGGTTAAAGCAGTGAACTCAGCGGACATGACAGCTCTCCATTCTGGATGTTGGAGTGCCTGAGACACACAAGATGGTTCAAGAGTGACAGGTAAGGGATGTTTAGTGGTGAGGTTGAGTTGGCAAGGTTTAAAGATATGGTTTTTGGAATGAGTGATCATGGGATGATTTGGTACAAGGGGCGGTGGAGGGGTGAAGGCAAGGGATGGTGATGGTGATGGTGGTAGCAAGGACTGATGGGCAGGACTGGAGGAGCGATCATCACACATGGGCGAAGACTGGTATGAGTGCACGGTGGCCTGCTGGAGGTGGGGCAAGAGTGCTGCAGGTGACGAGACTGGCATGGCCGACTGGAGGAGAGGAGGGAAGATAATGAAGGAGGAACTGGAGGTGGGGAAGGAATGTCAAATGATAATGCCTAGTTGGGCAAAGAAGGAGAGGATGGACGTGCATGGGGGAGGTAGCAAATGGGAATGCAATTTCAACAAAGCGGACATGACGGGAGATGAATAAACGTTGAGTAGTTGGATCAAAGCACTTGTAGGCACTCTGAGTGAGGGAATATCCCAGAAAGACACAAGGACACGAGCGGGGGACAAGTTTGTGTTTGGCATATGGTCATAGTTATGGGTAACACAAACACCCAAAGACACGAAGCTTAAGATAATTAGGCAAATGACCAAAGAGAGATTCAAATGGGGATTTAAGTTGAAGAATGGGAGTGGGTAAACGATTAATGAGAAATGTGGCAACTTGAAAAGCATGGGGCCAGAAAGAAAGAGAAAGGGAGGCTTAATGGAGCATGGTGAGACCTGTGTCCACAATGTGCCGATAACTGCGTTGAGCAATACCATTATGTTGAGAAGTGTGGGGGGGAGTAGTGAGATGGGTGATGCCATGAGTAACAAAATATTCTTTAAGTTTGACATACTCACCCCCATTATCAGAGTACATAGAAACAATTGATTTTTTAAAATAATTTTCAACAATGACTTTGAATTTGGGAAAGATGAGAGAAACATCAGATTTATGACAGATAGGATAGAACCAAATATATTTTGTAAAATGATCAACAAAAATGACATAAAATCGATAACCTTCAGTGGAAGGAATTGGAGCTGGGCCCCAAACATCAGCGTAAATTAAATCTAATGGACCATGACTCTTTAGAGAGGATACATGAAAAGGAAGTCGTTGGCTTTTATGACAGAGACAGGAGTCACAAGTGATGTTACTAGATGATATAGATAGAGGAAGGGTGCAGGAGGTAACAAGATGATGCAGGATATGAGAAGATGGGTGGCCAAGCCGTCTATGCCAGTCTATTAGTGGGGCTTTAACACCAACAAAAGCATGGAATGATGTCAGAGGAGACAAAGATTCAGGCCACACGTACACATCATTTTTATTCCGACCGCGAATGAAAGTCGCCCCCGTGCGAAGATCCTTCACCAAAAAATAAGCAGGAAAGAATTCAATGGAGGTATTATTAGTTTTACAAAATTGAGAAACTGAAAGCAAATTTTTCTCGATGAAAGGAACACACAGAACATTAGATAAGGCAAAATCTTTGGAGGGAGTTGGAAGAGTTGCATGGCCAGCATGAGTTATTTGCAAACCTGTGTTGTCACCTATAACAATAGCATCTGAACCTTTATAAGCCGAGGTGAGGGAGAGATTGTTGAGATCATCGGTGACATGATGAGATGCTGCAGAATCAAGAAGCCAGTTTGGTGGCTTTGGAGAAGCAATAACAGTGTAATTGGTAATGGGAGCTGTAAAGATAACAGGGCGAACATGAGGACAGCGTTTGGCACTATGTCCTTGTTGATCACATAATTGACAGAATCCTTTGTACCCTTGGCCTGGGCGTTTCCGTGGAGGTTGATATGAGCTGTGATAGCCACGATTAGAGTTGGAGAATGACTGATATCCACGACTGTTGGAGGAGACTTTGTTATTGTTGTAGTGCCTGGGAGTAGAGGTCCTGGAGTGGCCAGATCGTTGAGTGATATGGGCTATGATTGGAGGAGACACAGCACGTACCTCTTCACGTTTGAGAAAATTTTCATATTCAACAAGTTTATCATGAAGGTCTTCAAAGCTGATAAGGTTGTCACAAGCACGAATGGCTGCAGCGATTTCTTTGAATGCTGGACCAAGACCATTGAGAACATGAACTACCAAGTCAATATCACTAGGAGGCTCACCAATGATTGAAAGTTCATCAGATATACTTCTCATGGTATTAAGAAATTCACCCACGGAGTTGGAGCCACGGGTGGTAGCAGTGAGTTGTTCCTTGAGACTCATTACTCGTGATCGTGAGCGGTTTGCATAGAGAGTGTTAAGTTTCTCCCATGCCATACAGGAGGTTGTTGCAGACGCAATGAATGGCATGATTTGTTCTGAAACAGAGGCGATGATGGAGTGCAACAGAAGCTGATCTTGGCGAACCCAGAACATGTGAGCAGGATTAGGTGCATCATGCAAAAGTTTGGGTGGTTCCAGATAAGAGCCATCCACATATCGCAGAAGATCATAGCCAATGAGAAGGGCATTGAATTGAGCACGCCATGTCAAGTAGTTTATTGGCGTGAGTTTGAGGGGTAATTGTGTTGCAGCATTGATAGCAATCAATGAATTTGGTGCTGTGATAGTAGGGTTAGACACAACAGTGGCTGCATTTTTATGAGAGGTATCTGCCATGAAAGTAACCTATGAAACTAGATGCTCGTGGGAGCGTGGCGGCTCTGATACCATGTAGGGTTTTATAAAAAGATACATTGCTTGTATTGCAGTGTGCTTTATATAGAGATTACAATGAGAATTACACACAAAGAAGGAAATCGAATGTCCTGATAATAAGGAAACGGATATCCTAACTATATGTGGAGTCATAACTGATGGAGATTTGCAGCTGGTGTGGATGTATTTGATACATACGGGGAACTTATTCCTTTACTCTTATAGCTGGTTAGTAGGAGTCCTGGAAATGTCACCGGAAATGGCTAAACCAGAGCTCGCACGCTCGTATAAAGGCCCTCGGTTGGATCGACGACATAGAAGGGCGCGCCTCACCTGTCCCTCACAGCTCTACTACTCTCTCTCCTTCGGCAAAATCTTTGCAAAAGCTTATATTTTTAATCTATAGGTACGCTTTCGAATTTGGCGCATTGGATTACTGAAGTCCCATTTCAATTTTTGCGAGGAAGTGTCGTAATTGCTATGCTGAATTTATCACAAATACACACAGACCCTCAAAACTTGATATACCGTGGAGTTTGGTGCTGAACGTTGTTATGAGAAATTTAAGAGGAGAAAGCTTCATTGGAAGAGTTTGTCACGAGGACGACGACGAAAAGAGATATTTGAAGAGGAGAAAGATTGTGCCTGATTTTAGAACTCCATCGGTGAAGGTTTACGTTGTTAAAAACCGGTTGTAGCTTCTAAGGTCGGTGATGACTCAAGCAGTAGTGGACTGTACTATTTGCTGGGCCAAAACCATGGGAGTGATGACAGCGACACTCGGTGCATGATTAGAATTTCAGTAAGTATAATTTCATTGTGCCCCCATCACTTTGCTGGTTGTGCTAATATATGATTTTTCAATTTTGATTGAATTATTACAATATTTTATTTTACTTTTTGCCATGTGTGGAGCACATGATGATGGGCAGATAATTTTCACGGCTGTTGTGGAAGTTTCTTGGGTTGGTTGATTTTTTTTATTTTTTTTGCTTGGAGTTATGTCGGTTTTAAGCACTGTTTGACAACAAGATGAACAGCAAATTACACCACGGCAAAAGCATCATTTTTTTTGTGTGTTTTGGCTAGCGATGACTGTGATCCTTTCGCTTGCAGTTGCTTTTTTACGCACTATTTTAAATGCTAACCAGCCGTCAATCTATGCAAACCACCTGTGCCTGGGCTAGCATGAGACAGAGACACATAGCAGGCAATCTTGACACCTCTAGGCTCTACATGTGACCATTGTGTCAGGGCATTGAAT
>Ga0325411_1000826_pt1 | contig 33387 bp, 13 predicted proteins | sample PopdelMetagenome_13_FD_206181 | JGI IMG/M metagenome (GOLD analysis project Ga0325411, IMG submission 206181) | Populus deltoides microbial communities from Bellville, Georgia, United States - Xylem-PdIQD-R4 | ecosystem: Host-associated > Plants > Phyllosphere > Stem > Wood/Secondary xylem...
TATATTTATATATATAATTATATATATATAATTTTTTTTTTATAAAATATATATAAAAAGACTCTCTCTCTCTCTCTCTCTCTCTCTCTCTCTCTATATATATATATATATATATATATATATATATATAGACGTAGATGCATGCACACAGTGTCTTTTTTTTTTCCCATTTCTCTTTTTTATTATCTGCTCATGACAGCCATTAAACTAATATTTTCCTTTCACTCGGGGAGATGACATTTTTAAGATTTCACAAATTTTTGAGGTTTATTGATAGTGGCATTGTTGAGATTTTACAAAGTTTTGAGGTTTATTGATAGTGGCATTGTTGAGATTTTTCAGAATTTTAAGGTTTGTATCTCACCTATTTTTCTTTCTTTTCTCTCTACAAGTATGCAGTCATCGGAAATATCTTTAAGCCAAGCAATAAAAAGTGTTTTATAATTATTAAAATATATCATCATCCTTCTTTATAGTATCAATTTGTAATTTAAATATAATTTTATATTTTTTTATATTACCCCATGATTAACCTTAATTTCTTTAATTTAATCCTTAATCATGTTATCTTGACCATAATTAGTTAGGGATTACACAAATTAACATTTTCATTCACGAACACATAAACCCTATAATTTCACAGTTGAGGAATTTCAATGCCCCACCAAAAATAAGAAGAAAAAATGAATTTAATTGAAAATAAACATCTTACTACTGCTAATTAACCCAATTTATCAAGCATTTTGCAATAAATTCCAAGAAGTTCCTTTTTTTTTTTAATTGAAATTAGTAACCTTTCTCTCTCTATCCCCCAAACTCCCAACCCCTCTCTATCTCTCTGTAAAGTTTTCTAATTTGGTTTGGTTTCTTTGGTAGGAATTACGTAGCTCACGCTTTCCATGGAATATAGATTGAGTGAAATGAAAGAGATGAAGGAGAAGAAGAACACTTCAAGTCCATTGTCATTGGCTAGCTTTATAATTGGAGGGAAGAAATTTTTTCCTTCTATTTACAACAATGCCATTCATTTATTTCTGATAAATTTTTAACCGTCAATATTTTTTGTGCAAATTTATTTTTTTATTTTGTTCAAGATTTTATGCTGATTACGTGGCGATTTTCACTTCTAATTATAAAATATTATCTTTTAATTTATTATTTTTTATTTAATATAAGGTATGGTCCTTCTTTATCTGCATATCTTAGATCCTATTATATTTTTTGAAGTTTTTGTTTTTGTATTTAAAAATATTTTTTAAAAAATTTTAAATTAATATTTTTTTAGTATTTTTAAATATTTTGATGTATTAATATTAATATTTTTTAAATATTAAAAAAATATTATTTTAATATATTTTTAAATAAACAACAATAAGTGAACTTCATTATCGTTCCGAAATATAAAGGAGATAAAAAAAGAAAGATTAAATTAAAAGAAAGATAAAAAAGGCGACACAAAATAAAAAACACAACCGGAAAGAAACTCAATTTCACATGACAGAGCCACCGTCTCTCTCTTTCTGATCGATTCGCCCATCAATCAAAATCAATGGCGGGATTGTCATTGAAGTGTGGGGACTGCGGGGCTTTATTGAGGTCCGTACAAGAGGCACAAGATCACGCCGAGCTGACCTCTCACTCCAATTTCTCTGAATCCACTGAAGCCGTTCTCAATCTCGTCTGCGCCACCTGCGACAAACCCTGCCGTTCCAAAACAGTAAACAAATCCTCCATTTCTATTTCGTCGTTTTGTCTTTCCATAACTGTCGTTTCTTCAATTGTGGATATTTTTTTTTTTGTAATTATTGGTTTCATTTTGTGATGAAGGAAAGCGATTTGCACACCAAGAGAACAGGTCACTCTGAGTTCACGGATAAGACCGCCGAGGCTGCAGAACCGATAAGCTTAGAGGTTCCGAAGGCGACGCCAATGGATGCTAATGAGCCTGCTGCTGATGCAAGCACTAGTACCCAGCCTGAAGGTACTATTACTGTCGATGAAAACCTCTTTTAGAGCACTTTTGCTGTCAGGGTTCTGCTATGAGATTTTAATTGCAATCTTTGGAAATCATCATGCCTATTGTTTTAGCACTCCATCGCTATCTCAGTACCTGTTCTTTGAATTGCTTTTTTTTTTTTGGACAGGGTGTCAGCACTTGTCAAAATCTTTTTATTTGTAATATTTTTGTTTACTTCTTGAGATTGATCATTGAAAGTTAATGTAATTAATACAGTTGCTATTTGTTCTCTAGAAATGGTTGCTCCAGAGGTTGACAAAAAAATCCTTGAGGAACTGGAAGCAATGGGTTTCCCAACAGCAAGGGCAACCAGGGCACTTCATTATTCTGGTGATGTTATCTATTGTCATATTTACATCTGCTTATCAGAAGTTAGAATTCCATGTCATCGGGCATCTTTGAGGCTTATCATGTTATTTTTGGCCTCTGTGTCTTCATATTGATTATAAGCAAATCACATAGCATTTGCAATTTTCTGAGCGTTGTCTTTTCGTTTCTTTCAGGAAATGCCGGTCTTGAGGCTGCGGTAAATTGGGTAGTTGAGCATGAGAATGACCCAGACATAGATGAAATGCCCATGGTGTGTTATATGTTTTTTTTTTCCCTCTGGCATATGTGCATCTTACTGTTCTTTTTTTTTTTCTTTGCTGATTTGAAATAAGTTTCTTCATTTCTTTAATTGTTTGTTTAATCTGATTTACTGACCTGCTTGTCTGCTCAGGTACCTGTCAACTCCAATGCTGAGGCTTCTAAACCTTCTTTGACCCCAGAAGAAGTGAAGCAAAAAGCACAAGAACTGAGGTATGGTGCATTAAAATGCATATCTAAGCTTCACGGTCTTCATTTTTTGCGGTTGCTAATTGGCCAGTAGTCAAAGCTTTTGTAGATAATCTGGATACTGTTTTTTGTCTGTACCTGCTGCAGCAGGTTACTGAACCTTGGCCCAGTTAAAGAATGAGTTGGGTTCAGGGTAGGCTATCAGTTTAAAACTTGTCTTTTTTTGATTGCTTGCTTTTTGTTTGACCCTGGCCTTACAATACAGTTTTTGTTTCTCATTTAACCTTTGATTTTATTGGTTAAATCTGCTTAATTTCAGTTAAAAAAGAGAAGCTTTTAGAAGTAGTTTGTATGAGGGGTGACAAAAAGCACCTAGAATTTTCAGGTGCATTGGAAATCTGAAACTTTGGAAACTAATTGGAGTCTCTCAAATATAGCAAATCTGATTCTGTGTGGGTCTTGGGTTACTAACTGGTGTTTGCTTAATTGGATCTATCTTATTTTGATAAATCAAGACGTTGATTGTTTGGACTAATGCCCTGGACGCAGTTGTCCTTGGTGTTGGCTTCTATTTCAGGTGATGTAATTATGATGCCTTAATTGTCATATTTGCTTACATTAAATTTAGTTTTCTCTCTTCTCTCTCTCTCTCTCTCTCTCTCTCTTATCATTTATTCTCTCAACATCATGAAGGAAAGATGCATGATGTGATTGCTGAAGGTACCTTTAATTTTTTTTTTCAAGGACTAAAACTAGCGTTGAATTTTCTGGGTGACTTTTAGGTCCACTGTGTGTATGTTTATCATTCATTTATCCCATGTTTATCTTTGTTGTAAATAATTTAAACTATAATGAAACATCCGATCAACCAACATTTATCGAATTTGAAACAGGGAGCGTGCACGCAAGAAGAAAGAGGAGGAAGAGAAGATAGCGGAAAGAGAAAGGGAAAAGGTGCTTCTTTATTTTCTTTATGACTTTCTCTTGTATCAACTTGCAATCTCAAAGTTATGCATTTGTATGTGATTGTTATCTATCCATTCCTTTGTAAAGCATGCCATCATCTGTCTACATCGGCAGTTATGAATGGTGAAACTTGAGCATTATTGTTTTGCAGTTTCCTTGAACCTCATGTTGTGCCTATAGTTTCCCTAACTTGCACTGTAACTCTCAGTCAACTTTCGCCTTACAAACATGGAATCTTTGACACATCATTCTGATACTTGCTAACATTTTTAGGATATGTGGTCCCAATTAGTGCATGTGTTAGATTAAAATGCTAGCAATGTGAACGGCATTTTCTATGGAGATAAGCATAGTTTGTTTATTTGCGGAGAATTTATTCTCTTCAAAGCTTTTCCTAAGGCCAAGTAATAATTATTTATATAGTCTTGTGCATGTTAAAATCCTCTTGGAGTAAAGTTTTTGGGAATTCTATCTCTAAATAATATCGTAAGCCATTCCTTGTGCTGTATTATCTTTGTATGTAAACCCTTGACTTGATTGATCTATCTGCTATATTTTTGTAACGTGCTTTTGGAAATCAATTTTCTAGGAGAGGATTCGAATTGGCAAGGAACTCCTGGAAGCAAAGCGAATTGAAGAAGAAAATGAAAGAAAACGGTTTGTATTTGCCTATTTTTGTTCCATTTCACTGCACCTGCACTGTGTTTGATATGGTATTGTGTGTCTTTCTGGCATGATTCTGTAGATTCACTTGTAAATGAAATTTTTGTTTTTGTACATGGTTGCAAAGTTGCACCATTTTGGGGCTCTTTAGTAATCATTCTTTTTCGGTTTTGTGCACCAAAAAAATGCCCTATCCTGTTACTACAATTGAATGATTTTCTGCCCTCTCAGATTGATGGCCATGCGGAAGGCAGAAAAAGAGGAAGAGAAGAGAGCCAGGGAAAAAATTCGTCAGAAATTGGAAGAGGACAAGGTTACCACTGTTCTATTCCATTTTTCTTTCTCCCCGAAATTTCAGTAGTAGTTAAAAGTATCTGTGCAAGTTTGTTCTAGTTTTCCTTGATTTGCTTATGGTTTTAATGTATTAAAATTGAAATGTTTTTAAAAAGAGGAGCACATCTCTATGCATTATAGAAAGGAAAAAGGCAAGACATGCTAGATCTCATTTGGTTGATGGTATAGAGTTGTATCTTTGAAATTTCTCTTTTCTGTTCCAGTTTACCATGTCCCATTGGTTATACGAATTATATTTGGAATGATTCCATTCATTGTTAGTTTATTTCTGACTGGAGTTGGGTGCCCCACAGGCAGAACGAAGAAGGAAGCTTGGACTGCCACCAGAAGATCCTGCAACTGTAAAACCTTCTGCACCTGTTGTGGAGGAGAAAAAGGTTGGATGAATAAATATGGACTTGATGTAAGTCATTCGTTATGTGTTACTACCATATTTTATGAATGTTTTGCAGAGCATGTTGCCTGTTAGGCCTGCCACAAAGCAAGAGCAAATGAGAGAATGCTTGCGATCTCTTAAGCAGAACCACAAGGTAAAAACAAGTCTACTTCTGATCTTCATCATCACAGTCCAGAAACATTAAGTATAAAAGGTTAACTGTCTTGTTTTGTTTTATATATATATCCAGAAACATTAAGTATAAAAAGTTAACTGTCTTGTTTTGTTATATATATATATATATATAGAAGTCTTCATCATCACAGTCCAGAAACATTAAGTATAAGACAGTTAACCTTTTATACTTAATGTTTCTGGACTGTGATGATGAAGACTTCTATATATATATATATATATATATATGACATGTGCTTTGCTTTATCTTTCAATTCAATTTCATTTATCCTCCCTCCTTTGCAGTTATTCTTTTATGTTCATGTGGATTTGACCCTGGAAAGTTAAGTTAATTAGTTAAGAAATAAAATTTGACTATGAAGGGATGAGATGGGAAAGAGGATAATAGGAGAGTACTAGATAGAGGAAAGAGGACATTGAATACTAAATTACATTTTCTACCAAATTTAGGAATTTCCTCTGACCAAAGATCTATCAATGCTGTGTACAAGATTAACATTATTATTTTTAAAAGCTAAAAGTTATGTACAAAGATAGAAATCAGAGTAACTTGAGATGATTTAAGTGTTAAACTTGCTGGTATTTAAATGCTTATTGTGAAATTTAATTAAGAATCATAAAGTGTCAGAAAGATAACTGAAGACTTGCTATGGCACTTGGTGAAAACTTAGGCCTTTGTAGATGCAGCTTGAACTTTCACCGGTACACATTTGTATAGACAAACAAATAAATAGATTGATGCAATGTGAATTCTAAACTGTGGATCGGATATGGGTTCCTTGGCCAAAAAAGTTGCATCCATAATTTGCATGGATAAAATATCACATCCAACAGTTTACCCATTAGCATGTACATGTTCATACTCATGAAAACGAAAATCTTCTCACATCTTACTGATATTGATTGCAAGATATTGTTTTATGAGAAGGCAATGCATTCAAATATAAGCATTCATGTGTTTTTCGATTGTTCAAATTCTATATCCCCTCCAGAAATGAATCCTAATTACTGTTCCTCGTTCATGCTTTTAAAGTTGTGTAGCACCAGAAACTAGATTTTATAGCCTCACTTCATTTGGTTTTGTGAGGCTAGGATGATGATGCTAAAGTGAAGAGAGCATTCCAGACTCTCCTAACTTACGTAGGGAATGTTGCCAAAAACCCTGGTGAGGAGAAGTTCAGAAAAATAAGACTCAATAATCAAACCTTCCAGGTATGCAACTTCTTATGCTAAATTTTATTGAGGGAATATGTGTATCAATTTAATGCCAACTCCAATTGCAAATGCTGCACACCACCAGATTGATCATAGTTTTCACCTATTATCACATGTTGCATTATTGCATCATTTGATGTGATCAGTCCAACTCTCTGCATGCAATTTGGCTTTTACAACATTGAGTATGAACTCTTAGGTATTTGGCTAATTGTTTTCATGTTTCTTTATTTTCCGTCATTCTACATTTACAGGATAGAGTTGGTTCACTCGAAGGAGGCATTAGGTTTCTTGAGCTGTGTGGGTTTGAGAAAATTGAAAGCGACGAGTTCTTTTTTCTTGCTAGGGACAAGGTGGACATGGCAGTATTGAACTCAGCTGGATCTGAGCTGACCTCTGCAATAAATAATCCCTTCTTTGGAGTCCTCTAAGCTAGTAAACTGTACTATACTTTTATTTTCTGAGGAGAAATTATGCTGTTGTGGATTAAGCTCGCTGTTGTCTCGTTACCATTTAGTGGCCTTCAATGAATCGGTACATCAGTTCAGGTTGATCTCTCCTTGACCTATTGGAGCTGGATGCCCTTCATACCTATTTCTCCGATGACAATTATATGTTTATTTCCATGTTTTCAAATTTCAAGCAGGTTATTCCTCCGAACAGTGTCTTATTTTGGTTCTTTGATTAACCGTCTATCCCCCCAGAAAGGGCGGCTCCAGCCAGGTTCCTGCTGAAAAAGCGACTGGTAGCCAGTCATGGCATCTAAGCTCCATGCTGCTGCCCTTACTGCTGTAGTCATGAACTAGGGCCGGTCTGCAGGGCTGCGGCAAAGGCGAAAAATTGAAAACCCTGCTACATTAGGAAGCTGATTCTAATGCAATCTTGCAAACCTGGTTGGCAGTCAGGGAGTTCGTAGATAAAGAGAAATAAGCAAAATGTTGCTGATAAACAGAACTGGGGGCCGCGGAATAGGGCTTTGTAGCAAGCTTTTCCTTTTTCCCAAATCAATAAAATTTACCTCCGAAATTTACGAAGCCAATTAAAAACAGGTCACTTTAGAGCAGAAAAAAGGAGCAAAAAGCGCAAGTCGGAAAATTAATACAATTACAAAGGCATACTTAAATCGAATAAACCTAAAATTAGACCGAGTTAATACAATTACAAAAGCATACTTAAACCCTAAAATTAGACCAAGTTGGGTTTGGATATATTGACACGGAGATAATATTGATGGATATATTGATACACCAAAATGTACTCAAATTTATTTAAATCAACACCAAGAAATCTTATTTTAAAAAAATGAAAAAAATGATTAATTTCATAATTCATCAAATGATCTAGTTATCTTGACCATTTCTCATATTTGACCTGGATTATATGGGAGACATGTAAACTTTCAAGCATCACCGCCTCTACACCACCATGACTAAATACTTGGACCTTCAGATTTGTATTCTATGTTTGAAAAAAAATTTCTATCTTGAAAAGGAAGAATCGCTATGATTCTAATTCGTACATGCGCAAGTTATCATCCTAACAAAAGAATTGAGGACTAATTGCAGGATAATTAGGCTATTTATAAACTCACATTGTGTTCGCAAATGCACATGAAACTCCACTATATCTATGTTATTATTGAAGTTTAATAATAATAATAATAATAATAATAATAATAAACACATAAAACTACCACTTTGACATCGATATTATGACTCAAATCCAAAGATTAAAATAAAACATCATTTTATTTTTATTTTTTTTAAATCAAAACTATGTTGTTTTAAATGACTACGTTAATTTAAATCAACCCTTCTAACTCATAACTGAGTATTAAGTGTGGCTAAATTTAAAACTCGTTTATTTAAGTTTTGTTGCTTTTGATTTTTGGGTTAAAAAATCATTATTTTACACAAGTATTTGTATATATGGTTGAAACAAAATTTCACCCAAAAAATTTAATTTGTCTAAGCTTAAACTTTATTTCAACAACTTAAACAAACAACACTTACATACTTTTCAATCTAAAAAGCATTAGCTTAGATTTAACACAAAGCCTTAATAAGTTTAAAAATTTATTCAAGGATATAAATTTAGAAAAAGTTATATTTGCCTTAATAATTTAACACATTTATTCAAGGATACCATTAATAAAACTACAATTATCTCAATACATTATTATCATTATACATGTACATATATTACCACAAGATTAAAAATACAAACTCTACTCTCATTTTCCTCTAAATCCCATTTCTTATACTTTAACTAAACCCTCCACTTCCGTGGACAAAACACCCTACCGATATCAATGTCAATGATATTGTTATCCTTCACCCATAGAAAGGACCAATCAATACCGATACCAATACATTTAGTATCAATAGTCTCCACTATCTAAATGACTAATCAATCAATGCCGATATTAGTTTCATTGAAGTCATTAGCCTTCACCCATAATAAGGACTAATCCATGCTAGTATCGACACATTTGGTACCATTAATCTCCCTCCACCACCTAAATGATTAATCAATCAATGCCGATATCAGTTTCACTAATGTCATTACCCTTCACCTATAGGAAAGATTAACCAAAGCCGATTCTGACACATTCAATATCATTAGTCTATATTACTTGGATGACTAATCGATCAATGCCAACATTTATATACATTCGGTATCATCAGTCTCCATTAATTGGACGACTAATCAATCAACTCATCCAACCTTCCAATTCATTTCTACAATTTTTTTCTCTTTTATTCTTTATCACATTACATCACCATAAAGCAATTGAACCCAAGATACTTTATTACATTACATCACTACTGTAATCCTTGAAAGAAGAAGAAGAATAAATGAATAAAACATAAAGGAACAACAACGACGACGTATTAGTGAAAATCTTGGTTAAAATTGATAATAGTGTAGAGAACCGGAAATAAGTCGTAATTGAGCTTAAAAGTGAAGAAGTATAATAAAATATTTTGGAATAAGAAAACGGTCTTAAGAATTAATGGGGGAAAAATTAAATACAATATATAAAAAGGATTAAACAAGAAATTCAGATTTCTAGTGCAAAATTGCTAGTTAGATAGTTTTATTCTATCTATAAGGAACCTTAAAACATATTATTTTATAGTTGCATAAAATTTCAAGATGATTGGAGTTTGGGAGGGCTGCGAGAAAAATGATGAAAACTAAATAGAATTATAAAGGATTTATTAAGGGCAAAATGATCATTAGGCAAATTTTTTAAAAAATAAGCTTCTTCTTCCTCTTTAAAGTGCCTAATAAGTTGGAGAAAAAAAAAAGACAAAGAAAGAAAAGAAAGGGAAGAGCAAAACTATCAAAACAATTAAAGAGAAAAGGCAAAACTTAGGCTAAATTCATGAGTTAGGAAATGTGAGGCATCAACCAACCCATCAAGCATGGAATTAAGAGGAAAATTAAGTGAGAAAAAAAGAGAGAGAGAAACAAGGCAGCTCACGACAAGGAAGAAAAAAAAATTAGAGGAGTGGAAAAACTTTTACTAGCTAGCATTCAAAGTTTGTTTTAGTGCCAGGTAAGAAGTTCTAATTGTATTTGAACAAGTTTAAATTGCAAGAAATGGAATTGATGCATAATTATTAGATTTTTAAATTGGGTTCTAAAGAGAGATTTAAGGAAAATGTGAAATTATAGTGGTTTGATGCAATTATGATAGTATAGATTATGGATGATGAAAAATAATAATAATAAAAAAAAGATTTGTGTTTTTGAAGGGGTTAGTAGCCTGCTAACAATTGAATGAAAATGGAGGATGTAGAAATCAAATGAATGTTTGTGAACTGTGTGTAATTGATGTGTTGATGTATTTTATAGTGAATTGGAATGAATTTAGTAAATTTAATTAGTTGTAACTATATGTTAGTGTAATTGAAATTTGTTAGCGAGGAGGATTATGAAGATATATGTGATTATGATTAAGAATTATATTTTTTAGTGTGAAATGGTTGTGGTAATGAGTGTGAAAATTAAAATTTTGAATTGAAATAAAAAGGATATAAGGTTTATAAAGCCAACCAAGTAAGGAAATTATTGTAAATTAAAATTTTGAAGGCTAAGTTTGCTAAGTATGGAATATAAAAATTATGAGGATAAAGAACAAGTTAATGAAAAAGTTAACTTGATAAATAGAAATTGAATTTGAAAGTATAAATATTACGTAAGATAAGTTAGAAGTAGAATGTTATGTAAAACAAATTAAAAATACAAATGTTTCATTGGAAGAGTAAATGATTAGTTAAGACATTTATAATGTAATTAAATGAGTATATGTTATTGAGAATTGAAAAATGTGTAGAGAATCAAATAAAAAGTTAGTTAAACAAATATGAAATTAATGAGATTGTTGAGATACTTATAGTGGTTTTTTTTATGAAAGTAGGAGAGCCACCAGGAATGATGTCTTTTATAGCTAAAGAAGTATAATATGTAGGAGGTATAGGTAGGTACTTAAGTATCCTTTCTTTTTAAAAGAATTATTTCTTTATTTTCTTGCAAAAATGTATATATGATTTAGGTTGCGATACAATAATGAAACAACAAACTAAATACCAAATATGTATTAAAGATGAAACAAATGAGAAAAGAAAACTAATGAATGTGAAATCTATCATCATTGATGAAGGCTAATGAATGTGAAGTTTGTCATCGTGGATGAAGACTAATGAATATGGGGTCTATCGTCGTGAACGAGAACTAGTAGTTAAAAGAAATCTATTATGGATATAGATAGATAAATGTGAATTATTGTTTAAAATAACAAAAACTTATTAATCCATGTGTACATAAATGAGGAAAGAAAGGAGGAAATATTCTAGTTAAAACAATGTAATGAATGAATAAGGTTTGAATGAACATATAAGAAATAAATAATATGTGACCATGTGTGTATTGAAAGAAAGATAAAAGAAAGACTAAATTGAGAATACCATATAATATGTATGGTAAAAAGGGGATGTTGAATTGTCTAAGATGAGCCTAATGATTTTTCTAAGAATAAATGTTATCCTGAACTTATTATTATATTTTATATGTTTTATAAGTTCCTCCCACCCTGTAGGACACAATAATCATAGACTTTAGAGTTTCTATTTTTTTTAGGTATATTATTGTTTGTATGTATTTTGCTTTTATATAAGGAATTGTATGCTTGTAATTAATCATTTTGTGACTAACCACTTGTATTTAATCTTTTGTATCTTTAGGTTAGTGTTTTGAGTTATTTTTTACATATATTTTATGCTAATGTAATTTAAAACTTTGGGGAGCAACACAATAAATTGATAAAGGATATAATTATTTAGGGTGATGATATAATGATGTGATGTTAATGATTAAGATTGAAAAATAATTAGATGAACTAAGACATGCTTAAGGTTGCCACGTGTGGGTTTTATTTACAGAAAATGAGCTATTAAAAAACTGAAATATTAAAATTTTAATAGGGAATTCTGCTAAAATACACATACACAAATATATATAAAAGCTATTATTTTACATTAATATAATAAACAATGATATATGTCGTGTTATGTTGTGTGGATATCACAACTATCAAACAATTAAATCCAAGATACACAATTGAAATATTTAATGAAAAGATAAATAGATTAAGATTCGAAAGCTTACTTGCTTTTTTGGTAGGTGCACCTCATCTACTTTGAGCTCTTACTCTAGAAGCCTTCCATGTATCATTATAATATTATTTATTAATATATAATTTTATTTTTACCTTTTGCAAGGTCTATCTTTATATTTGTGAACACTTAAATTAAAAATTTTATTGCAAGGTAACTCACACGTTTGTTCATATTTAACATCACATTGTTTAAATTAAAACTTCAATAATAGTTTAATTGCTATTATCCCATATTCTAACAATTTTTCAAAGTCAAAACTATAATAGCTAAACAACATTTTTAATCACACCGTTACATTTATTCATACACGTTCAACATATTGATCTCCTTCGTAATATAAACTTAAAAGTCCAACCAAGATTATAACACAACTATCAAACTAACAACTTGGCCTAGAACCTAATTCCCACATATACACATCTATTAGTGAAGCAATACTCCTAAATATTTTAAATTCTAAAGCTTTTTCTTAATTTTATCCATTTCTCATTATCACAATATACTCTTTTAAGTTTATATATTACAAACCACTTATTTATCGTAATATTTTTTTTTATCTATACAATTTCACACTAATTCTTAAGGAAAATCTCATTCTCACATTTTAAACTTATTTGTTTTTAACATAACACATGCTTTACACAACATATACTTTACACTTTCACCAAAACTCTACTTACATTTAATCATATAACTTACACATCACAAGAACATATGGTAAATCATACAATTTACATAAAATTTCTATCCCTCACCAAAACCTCACATGGCTAGCCAAACAAGGTAAGAAATTCTTAGGTTTTATTTCCTCTTTTCCTTTTAATTTACACCTATTTACACCTATCTCATATGATTTAATAAAAAATAAAACTAAAAAACACTCATCCTCTAAACTCATATAAACCCGATAATTTCTAAATTTGAGATTTTCTTTCTCCCTCTATCACACAAGATTATAAATGAAATAAGTGGATGATTTATGCTTTACCTTAGCCAATCAAACTTTACTCTATGAGTTCTTGTAGAAATCCTTATGCATTTCATCATTCTCTTCTTAAAAAGATAAATTTTCTCTCAAGTCTCCCATCACTTTTAAGCTCTAAATCTCCCTAAATTTTCAATTTAGATGATTTCTCCACCTAAAGGTTACTAATTATCACCCTTTCAAGCTTTCAAGACAAAGTAACAATGAGATTTTATAAAGAAAACTCAACATTTAATGAGTTCATATTTCATTTTATGTATTTTTTTTGTTTGACTATTGACATTCTCGTATGGCCTTCCTAAAATTAGATTGCCTTAAAATCTTAATCTAAAATAGAAAATGTGTTAGGAGATTTCTCATAAAATTTTAGCCCGATTCGATTGTCGAGTTAAGAGTTGTGCTCGATAGAATAAAATTGGTCGATAGGTGATTTTATACCAAAATTTGAATTTTCTTATTTCATCATTGCATGGAACATATTAGTTATTCCACTACCTCCTCAAAACCATTTTCCTTATCCTAGAATATATATTTTTCTTTTTTATACTTATTTTCTATTTATTTTATTTTCAAGTTTCTAAGGGTTTACTAATCTCCTCCTTATCTTTGCACAAATCCACCAATTTTTCGCTCATAGTCTTTAACCACCGTAACCTCTATCATGGGGTCACGCCGCGATGTCTGTCTGGCGACAACGGAGGCTATTGTCATGCCTCTTGATGAGGTGTGGTGTGTTGGGAAGGGTTTTTGGATTTAATCATAAAATTATAATTAATGTTTAGGAGTCGTCACCTAGTATTATGGTCACTAGGAACCTATGGTCTGTGAGAGTCTAGGTAAGAGACTGGTTGTGTAAGGAAAATATGTATCACCCCTAGTGCACCCTACCTAAGGTAAGCTGCATTGTTATTTGATTGTTTTTTTCTAAGTCGAGTTTCTATTCGTTGGTCTTTTCTAACGTACAAGGTAGATCTCTCATCTTGAAAAAGTCTCTACCTTTTAAGGTTAAATTTTTACCGTTCTAAATTCTAAATTTTAGCATTGTATTTATTTACACCTTGTATCTTTAATATCTGAGGGTGTATTTTATAGTGTAATTTTACACTCCACAAATATTAAAGTCTATATCTGGATCCTAAAAAAAAAATTGGAAAAGGGTTTTTGATATTTTGGCCAAACCTTGATTGATGATCATAAACTGATTATTATATCCATTTTTTTAGATTTCAAAACATAAGAAATACGCAATTTTTTAATGAAAATGTACTTGGAAAGTTTTAGGATTTAGCTGTATACATGAAAACAAAATATTTTTTTTTTGTGTTTGAAAAGAGAAATTAATTAAAAGTTTTCTAAGATTTTTTTGTTTTTTTTTAAATGTATGATTTTTATTTTTGAAATATTTCAGAAAAAACCATGTATTTTAATACCAGATTTATATTTTACAGTGTAAATAAACAACCTGATATTATGCAAAATTAGTAGAAAAATATTTGAGAAAATCACAATTTTTTTGAAATGATTTTTGAATTTTTTTGGATTTTTTTTGTTTTTAATAATAATAATAATAATAATAATAATTATTATTATTATTATTATTATTATTATTATTATTATTATTATTATATTACCAAATATATGGGCTAGGCCGAACTCAACCCAAAAACAAAGTTGGGTCGATCTCGACCTAAAAATAGTTGGCCTAATCTCGAGCCAATGTAATCTTTCTTCTTCTTTTTTTAGGTTAGGCCAAACCCAACCACTTGGGCTGGGCCATACACCCAGCCCAAACCATAGGCTAATTAATTAGTCATTGTATGCAGAAATGAATTTTGCATGCAGCAGCCACGAAGAGGAATAAAGAGGCGAAGCATAGAGGAGAAAGTTGTCTGACGTGGGGGTCTCGAGCGTGATGAGGTGATTCGACTTGGCTCAGGAGGCGTTGGCTAAGGGAATGATAGCTGGGTTCAGCTGATGAAGGAAGAAGAAAAAGGTTTGTAGAGGGGGGGGAGAGAGAGAGAGAGCCACAGTGGCTACTTGGTGGACGGTTGGTAGTGGAGACGATGATGAAACGACGGTGGTAGGAATGGTGGTGGCCGAAGGCCATGGTGGAGAGAGAGAGAGAGAGAGGGAGGGAGAGGAAAGAGAGAAATTGCAAAACTGGGGAAAATGGCTAGTTTTTTGGCCGACTTTGGATCCGATTTTCTTCTCCTTCAGACCCTGAAATCCACCTCTATTTATAGGCGGTGGAAGAGGGCAATCTTGTCTACACTAAGAAAAATTTCAGCCCTTGATTCAGTTGGAAAGGATCCCAACCATTGGTTCAAAGTAAGCATCCTGAATTTTCAAATCTACAAGAAAAAGGCTGATTGAGTTGGCCTCTTTAGGCCGGCACCGGCGTCAATGGGTTGTCATTAAGCCTAAACAGGTCATATGGGGCTGTAAAGAAATTGCAAAGGATCATTTGCGTGCAAGATTTGTTAAATTTGATTGACGTTAGATGTATTAAATACACTTGCAAAATAGCTTCCCTGAGTTGTTATTTCAGAGAAAATTGAAGAAGAAAATGAACAGTACCAGAGTTCTATTTTTGACCAAAGTTCAATTCAGTCCTTCCTCTTTAAATTTGATTTAATTGCACCCCTAACTGACCCTATACTTTTGATTTAGTGCAATTTAGCCCATGTTGAACTTGAATTAGAACCCTAAATTTACATACCTTTTGCACTATGGTCCTTGGTCTCGGTTTTATACAATTGAACCCCTAATTAACCCCAAAACTTCAATTTTCTTGCAATTTGGTCCCTGATTTCAATCAATTAACTTAGTAAAAATTAAATTTGATCTTTTAAAATTTCAATCTTCTCAATTAAACCTAAATTAGGCTCCTAAACTTAATTTTTCACCAATCAAGCTCCAAATAAAATTAATTTGACCCATTTAAAGTATATTTAAGTCCTTACACTTAATTATATCCTTTAATTCGACCCAAATTAATTCTTAAACATAATTAAAATTTAATTTGGCCCATGATTAAATCAAATTGGCATATTAAAAATTGAACTATGTCTTTGGACTTAATTTTATACAAATTCATCCAATAATAATTTAATTTGACCTTTAATTTGCATTTTTTTCTCTCCATGTTTTGGCATAATGGGGTATAATTAGACCTTAAATTTCCTCTGAAATTGCAGCTTGATTCCCCAACTTGCTTTCTCCACATTGCCAGCTTTTATTTTCTTTCTTTTTTAATTTTTATTTTGAAAAAAAAGTGATTTTTGAGAAATAACCCAGAATTGAGTTATGACAACCTCAAGAACGTGTTTGATTTCAATGTATTAGTTCTTGAGCTTACCACAAATTCTCACCTATTACATTGCCATTTTTCATTTTAGGCTAATGTTAACTTCAAACATTAAGCTTGGTCAGCTTACCTATCGATTTATGCTTAAATTTATGATGATTTTGATTTTGAAAGAGCTTGGTATGGCTTTTCATTGTATAGTTTTAAGTTGTGGAATCGAATTAAATTAATTTTTTAGGGATTTTTTGGTTGATATATGATGGATTAATGTTTTTTTAAAATTGAAGCATAAGTCCATATTTAAAAGGGCTAAAGACAAAGTGATAATCTAACATTTCTAGGTTTGATAGAATATCAAACCTAAATGATTTGGGTTTAGCTTGTTTCCAAGCTCAATATCCTCGGGTTTAGATGTACGTTAAGCCCAAGTATATATGGGTTTAGTGAATTGCCAGACCAAACACCCTTGGTTCCAACTATATACTAAACCCAAGTACATATGAGTCTGATAAGGTTCCAAACTCAATATCCTTGGGTTTGCTAAGATTAAGTGTATATAAGTCTGGCGAGCTACCATACCTAATGTTCTTATGTTCAGCTACGTGCTGAGCCTAAATAGACGCGAGTCTAGCAATCCGTCATACTCAACATCCTTGAGTTCAACTACATATTGAGCCTAAGTACATATAGATTCCTAAACCCCATTAAAATGGACTGTTTTGCAAGTTTTAATTCTTCTACCATAAACCATCTACTTTGTGAGCTCTAAAGAAGGGATATTGACGTGAACGTGTGATTATCCACTATCCAATCATTTAAAAACTTCATTTCTAAAAACATTGAATTTTAAAACATCATCAATATGTATATATAAATTAACTAATAGGGGTCAAATTTCAAACAGTTTGATGAGAGTTTTGAGAGATTTTTTAGTAGGAGCAACTTGTTGATGTGGAATGTGTTAATGAATAAGTGTAGTAAGGCTAGGAATATGAAGAAGATGTCTAATGTTTTTAAAGTTATCCTGTAGAAGGATATTGTTTCTTAGAGTACTTTAATTTATGAGTTTTTGAAAAATAAAAAATTAGATTAAGCTATGGAGCTTTTTGATTAAATGTCAAAAAAGAATGTGGTTTTTGGACAATATTGGTTGATGGGTTTTCCTGGAATGAAGACTATGAAAAGACGTTGTCTATGTTTTTTAAAATGTTAGAAAAGGGGTAAGGCTGAATGTTTTCACCATCATTTCTGCTTTTTCTGCTTGTGAAAATATTAATGCCCTTGAAACTGGATTACGAATGCATAAATATATTAGAGATAATGGTTTCCAAGTGACTAGAGCTCTTGGGACTGCCTTGGTGGATATGTATGTCAAATATAAGAATATTGAGTCTGTGTATGAGGTGTTTGGAGTGACAAAACATAAAGGGTATTTTTATTTGGACTATTATGATATAAGGTTAGGCAATCCATAGACATTCTGAACATGCAATTACATGCTTTAAACATATGATTTTTGCATGTGTGACTTTTCTTTTGGTGTAATTCCTTGAAGTTTTTTTTTTATTCTAATCCTGTTCAATTGTTTTACAATTCTTAAATAAACTTAATTTTGTCATATTTGCATGTATAAAGCCAAATGAGGTTGTATTTCTCACCTTATTAATTGCTTGCAAGCATTCTGGCCAAGTAGATATTGGACTTAACTATTAGGTTTCTTGAAAGATAAATACTTAATGGAAATAGTAAATTTAAACTTTTTTAAATTCTTAAGGATCTAATTAGATAGATCTAGAGTTATTTAGAGTTTATACAAAGATGAAGATCAAATTTTCTTTTCCACTTTAAATAATTGCTTTAATGTTAAGTTATCACAAACCATAAGTTGCCCAATTGTTCGACCTCTAACGATATTCCACATGAACCATTAGTAAAAAAATCTCTTAAATCCTTTTAGAAGAGAGAGATTGCTATATCATTTAATATTATATTTTTTCTTTTGTGTTTCAGGTGTTTACGTAACTAACATAGTTTTTCTTTGTTGTATTTATTGTATATAAATAAGAGGCATATCATTTTATTTAATTGACAAAATATCAATTTTTCTTAAATAATATCTCATATATTATTTTAGGATAATTTTAGAAATATATTTAATCAAATCCCTACTTGATTTTTTCCAAAGTCTAGAATTGTAACCCTCTATATTAATTACATTCTAGTTCTCAATTTCTAAAACTTATTTACAATCTAGTCATATTTGTTTAGTCATCCCATTTTAATTTATGATTAATGGTTCTTGTATGTATGTCACATTAGGTACCCTAATAATTGTTTAGTCATCCCATTTTAGGATAATTTTAGAAATATATTTAATCAAATCCCTACTTGATTTTTTCCAAATTCTAGAATTGTAACCCTCTATATTAATTACATTCTAGTTCTCAATTTCTAAAACTTATTTACAATCTAGTCATAATTGTTTAGTCATCCCATTTTAATTTCTGACCAATGATTGTTGTATGTATGTCACATTAGGTACCGTAATAAGTTGATCCACAGAGAAATCACAATCCTAAATAAAATATTATTAATTAAATTAAACAATTTAATTTGTTATTAATTCAATAATTGATTGATTTATATTTGAAGCATGATCCTCTAAATATATGAAAAATTGTAAGGGGTTTGACTTAACCTTTCAGTGGCTAATTTCTCAGTATAATTATTATTCCTTTATGAATAATATTTTTATTTGGACATTATAACATGTAGTATATTTGCTTTGTTAAATCATTTTTGTTCTCAATACTATAGTCATTGATTCTTTGAATAAGACCTATAACTTTTTTTCAAATCTTATTCCATATCAGCTAATGATTTCACAATCAATATTATTTGAGAACATATAAAATATATTTTTTAATTCACCTAGAGTGATGAATCCTTTCTTTATTACTCAAATACCTTCATATAGTTTATATTATACTCAATATGTTCTCATTTGTTACCCTTGATTAAGACATCATGTAATTAAGATCAAAGCATAACACTCTTTATTTATATAAGATAACTTAATGATTTCAAGTTTAAGAATCACTTACACAACTATCAGATAAACCTTTCCATAGATATAGATGATCTTTTCATATGAAATTCTCATATGGGTCAATTTAGTGTACATGTCATGTAACAAGCACCTACATATTAGTTTTAGGTATCTCTCATACCTCAGCTTATGAGAGCAACTACTTCCTTTCATAAAGGAAAGAACTTAATATGTATCATTCTCAATAGCTCTAATTAATTTTCAGTTTTAATAAAACATTAACCAAGAATATTTATGAACAATACTTTGATGCAATAAGAATATTATAATTATAACTTTATAACTTCATTAGCATAGTATTTTTGTCTCATGAATGTTATCTTTACTCTAAATTCATTAACCAAACATTAGATTCATTAATCAAATATAAATAAATATTAAAGATAAAGAAAGTCTTTATTAATAATAAATATATTTTACATGAATAAAATCAGAATTATATGTAAACTATTGAGTTTTCCAAAACACATATACGCATCAAAAATGGTAAATTTAAAAAACAATTTGGAGTCTCAATATCTTATTAGATAAATCTAGAGTTGTTTAGGATTTATACAAAAATTACCTAAAAATCAGATGTTCTTTTTTGCTTTGAATAATTGCTTTAAGGTTGGGTTATTGCAAACACAAATTGTTCAAGTGTCTGACCTCCAACGGTAATCCACATGATTCACTAGTGAAAAATATCCTAAATGCTTTTAGGAGAGAGTTATTGCTATGTTTTTTAGTACTATCTCTTTTCTTTTTGGTTTTTTTAGGTATTTTGTATTGTACTATTTACTATGCATAAAATAAGAGATATAACATTTTATTTATAGAAAAATCTAAAAACTCTATAAATGGTTAAATATCAATTTGTCCCCTGAATAATATCACATATATATTATTTCAGGATAATTTTAGAAATTTATTCAATCAAGTTTTTACTTAATTTTTCTAGGGCTAAAATTATAATTTCCTATATAAATTATATTCTAGTTCTCAATTTCTAAAACTTATTAATCAAGACACACTTGATTAATCATCTCGATTTAATTTCTGACCAATGGTTCTTATGTGTGTGACCCATTTGGTTCCCTAATAAGTTGACCCAAATATAAACCACAACTTCATATAAAATAGGATTAAATAAATTTATTTATTATCAATTCAATATTTGATTAATTTATATTTGAATATCAAATACAATGTCTAGCAACCTGTCATGATTCTTTAAATATTAGAAAAGTTATAAGTGATTTAACTTAACTTTTCAATGACTAGTTTCTCAGTGTAATTATTATCCCTTCATTAATAATATTTCGATTTAAATATTATACCATAACATGCGTCTACTTTGTCAAATCTACATTTATTAATCAAATATTTAATTAATATTAAAGATAAATAAATTTTTAATTAAAAATTAAACATATTTGCATAAACAAAATTAATATCAAATATAACCAACTAATTAGTTATAAAACATATACACCAACATAACCGACCAATTAGCCAAAAAGACATTCACAAACATTAACTTCTTCTACAGCATGGAGTTTGATTACTGCATTTTATTGATATGCTATGCAGGGCTGGTCAGCTTAAAGAAGCCCTCAGATTCAATGAATCCATGCCAACGGATCCTTATTTTGTGACACGGAGAGCACTCCTTTGTGCTTGTAGGGCTCGCAAGAAGACCAACATGGCAGAATCAGCCTCAGAAGAGCTTCTGGAGCTTGAACAGCTACACAGATCGAGTAATTGGAGCTACGTCTTCTTGTCAAATGCTTATGCTGCAGTAGGCTGATGGGAAGATGTGGAGAGAATTAGAGTTCTTATGCAGAATAGAGGTGTTCACAAAGATCCTGGATGGAGTTACGTTGAGGTGGAGGGTCAAGTGCATCGTTTTGTATCTGGTGATCATACTCGCAAGGATGCAAAAGCAACACATCTGAAATTTGAGCAAATAGTGGCAGGAGCAGTGAGGATTACAGTTGGAACGGGATTTCATTTCTGTAATCAATCTTGAAAGAAGTTGTCCAAAGTATCCAGGTGCATGATAATTTAACCTCTCATCTCCATGCAAATATTCTGGATGTCAAGGTTCTGCTGCAACTTGATTGAGGAATTCGGCTTGAAGGAATGCTGTAAGAGGATTATTTGGCCAAGCTTAGTTCCATGCAACAGGAGTGGATAATAGCATCGGACACCCTACCCCAAGGCATGAGTAGTGTCGTTAAATTCTTAAGGTGGTGGTGGTTTTTCTCCCCTTGTTTGATCCCTTTAGTTTTCCACTGTATAAAAAAAAGAAAGGCAATCTGAAAGAAAATGTATCTTCTGATACTTAACATTATTATTAATTACTCTATTACCTGCCCATATTAGAAGCCAAGAACAACAGATTGTCTCCTGTCAATAGCTCTCAGACTTTTGAAAGAATTAGCATTATGGTTCAAGTGTTGCCGATTACTGTCATACTCTTCTTTTGTGCACAGTATGCTATGTACTGATAACGCTATGTTTCTACCATATTGATCAAAAACGTATTCAAAGAAAAGAAAACCAAAAGGAAAAAGGAAATTATTTTGAAGTAAAAGGCATGATGAGCAGATTCTGAGCGTCTCCCTTTACAGCATGATAACGTGGGAGAGGAATTAAAGACCAAAAGGACACACCTGCTTTTGAATCTCACATGATTTAAGACTTGAAAAAGAGACAGCCCAGAACCTTAAACTACCATCTATCATTTGCTTGAATCCATGCATAAATCAAGATCATGGCGCCACCCCACTTGTGTCTTTGGGAAAATTGCAATTATGCCAAACACATGAACCCTAGACAAGTTGTAAAAAAAGAAAGAAAAAGCTAAAAACCGAATGTGTTTTGAATCATGGGGTCATGCTATGCTATCACACAGCGAACATAAGACTATCATGTGCTAATGATTTTATGTTATTTATTTATTTTTGCTATCTGATTTACTTTCAAAATCTATCCATTTTCCTGTTGTGATAGCATTTTTACCAGGTTCATGCATGCAACTAGGGTTCTCCTAATTTCGCTGACCAATTTCTGATTTTTAGCACATATCGTAAAACAAATATCATAGTAATGCCTTCTAACAATGTATGTAGGAGTAGCTAAGAACTACCATAATGATTGATAAGCTAACAATGTAGAATCTACTTCGCCGGGGCTTCTTCTTCTTTTCTTTTTTTTCGCGTTAAAAATTATGTTTAGGTAGCTTAATCGTGTTTTATATATATAACTTGAGTTGGGTAAAATAAATTGATTTTATTTTAATTAAAAGATTAAAAAAAAAGGTAATGATAATAAATAGATTAAATGTTTAAAAAAAATTATAAAGATAACTTTGGGAAAAAAATATTTTTGTAAAAAAAGAACAAACAATGTAGCTTAATTCTCAGCCAATTAAATATAAAAAAATAAAATTAGATTAAAAAAAAAGGATAAAAAAGACCAGCTCGAGTTAATCTGAGTTAGCATGATAAACTTGTAGCTCAGAGAATAAAAGGCGAGTCAATCTAAGTTAACCCATCAAATCTACAATCTATGTCATAAGATCGAAAATCCAGTAGAAAAGAAAATGTAAAAAAATCAAAAAGCTGAAAAGAAAATATGTGAAAAAACAAACGACATCAACATGTATTAACTTTTCAAATCTGTGACCTGTAACATTAGTCTAGAAGCACCCTATTTAGAAAAATCATTAAGCCTAATTTCTAATCAATTAAATATTGAAGGATTAACTTGGAAAAAATAATATCAATTATACAAAAGGTTTGAAAACAAAAAATGACAATTAAAAGAATGAGAAAAAAAAATGAAACACAAAATAAAATTTATTTTTTATTGAAGCGTGAAATTGAAAAGAAAAATTAATTAAACAAAAGCACACAAAAAAAATCAAAAGAATAAGAATTAAAATTGAAATAAAAAATAAAAATAAATTTTTGATTGAAGGGTGAAATTGAAAAGAAAAATCAATTTAACAAAAGGTCCCAAAACAATAATCAAAAGAATGAGGATTAAATTGAAAAATATATTTTTTGCAAATTGGGATTGAAGGATGAAATTGAAAAAATAAAATTTCTACAGAAGGGCCAAGAATAAAAATTAAAAATAAAAAGAATAAGGTCTGAAGTTGAAACACAAACAATAAAGAGGGTCAAACTATAATTTTTAGGAGAGGAGAGAAAAGAGGGAGAAAAAAAAAGATCCATCAACGACAAACCATACCACCAACATCGTCACGTACCACACTACCAGGAAACAAACACGACGACGCTAAAAACGACACAACAAAATATAATTTTTGAACATCGAGAGGCTCTGCATATGCAACTCAAATGACACAAGCACCTCTTAAATGTAAGCGAGTATGTCACACGTGCCCCAACCTTTATACACTCACACACACACACACACATGATCAAATACTAAGTTGTCCCTAAGTTGACTTGATAATAACAAAAAAAAAAAACCATTAAAAAAAGATGAAAAAGCCATTTGACACAAGTTTTAAAATTTTTGCTTTTAAAGGTATTTTGGTCATTTTACTATGCTTTTTTATATATATGTTTCATCAAATATCAAATTACTCCTCAGCTAAACTGATAATAATGAAAAAAAATTGTGAAGATACAAAATTACCCTTCAAAGCCAATTTCAAATCTCTTGCTTCTAATGGTATTTTGATCTTTTCATGGTGCATTTTAAATGAGAAAAGACTTATTTATCACTAGTCAATTTGATAATGACTAACACTACCAAAAAATCTATGAATACAAACAAAATCATTGACAAAAAAAATTCATATGTATTTTGGGGTGATATTTATCAACCAAATTGATTCCATCGCTAACTCCATTGATATTTACCAACATAATATTTCTGTTGGTAAATACCGAGAGAATCCCAGACGGAATAAAAGGAATTTAAAAAAAATCAAAAATTACAATGATGTGTAATTTTTTGTGGATGCTTTTACCGATGAAATTATAGTTGCATTCAAGCAGGGAAAACCGTGCAGTGACATGTCACTTATACCGACAGAATTGCCAATGGATTGATAGACAAACATTATGTTGGTAATTCTATCGGTAAGAGTTAATATATGACTTGGTCGTCACCCTCTCCTCCTTTATTTCTCCTTTTTCCTTTCTACAACTAAACAAACCCCAAAAAAAAAATCTACGGATACAAACAAAATCACCGATAAAAAGAATTCATCGGTATTTTAGGGTGATATTTACCGACCAAATTGATTCAATTGCTAACTCTATCGGTATTTTTGTTGGTAAATACTGACAGAATCCCAGATGAAATAAAAGGAATTAAAAAAAACCAAAAAGTAAAATGACATGTAATTTTTTATGGACGCTTTTACCGACGGAATTATAATTGCATTCAAACAGGGAAAACCATGCAGTGACGTGTAATTTATACTGATAGACTTGACAGACAGAAATATTCTGTTGGTAATTCCATCGGTAAGAGTTAATATATGACTTGGTCGTCGACCCTCTCCTTCTTTATTTCTCCTTCCTCCCCTCTACAACTAAACAAAACCCCCCCAAAAAAATCTACGAATACAAACAAAATCACCAACGAAAAAAATTCATCGGTATTTTGGAGTGATATTTACCGACCAAACTCATTCCATTGCTAACTCCTTCGGTATTTACCATTGGTATTTCTGTTGGGAAATACCGACAGAATCCCAAATGAAATAAAAGAAATTAAAAAAAACCAAAAAGTAAAATGACATGTAGTTTTTTGTGGATATTTTTAACGAAGGAATTACAGTTGCATTCAAACAGGGAAAACCGTGTAGTGACATGTCACTTATACCAACAGAATTGTCAATGAATTAACAAACATAACCATTATGTTGATAATTCCATTGATAAGAGTTAATACATTACTTGGTCGTTAACCCTCTCATCCCCTATTTCTCCTTCTTCCCTTCTACAACTAAACAGCCCCCCTAATCTGCAACTAGCAAACATCCCCCCATCTCAACACAACTCATCCTTCCTTGACCTTTCCAGTCACAACAACACTTTATTGTGGATTTTTCATTTTCAGCAAGCAGATCTACCGTTTTTTTTTTAAAATTTAAACACAATTTTAAAATGTTAATTTTTTTATTGCATATTTTTATAGTATATGTATTTTATGTGGGTGTTTACTTGTTTTATTGTTTTTTCTCAAACAAACTTGTTGTATAGATATATGATTTTGTACATGTTATGGTTTATTTTAGATTTTATAAAATTATATTTGTTTATAAATTGTTGAAACTTATGTCGAATTCCTGACTTAGGTGTGTTGTGGTGATATAAATAATGGTTTGTTTAACGGGTTTGTTTTATATTTTATCAATTTTATTGCCGAGTTGTAATTTCTATAAATTAATGTATACAAATTTGTATGTACATAGATAATTGATAATGAATTAAAAAGTATAAAAATAGATTAATTGTTTACTTAACATTGTTAATTAATACATATTGTTGATACGCACACGCACACACCAAATTCTAAATCAAATTCTAAATAATTAATAATTGGAAAAAATATATGTAAAGCATTTAGCATTTATCACGGTAAAATATCTTAACTATTCTTTAAAGCATAATTAATTAAATTGTAATGTAGGTTTTTTTTAAAAAAACTTTTCCCATTATTTAAAATAGTAAAATGACATATTTATCCCTTGGATTAATTTTTTTTAATTGATGGCTAGGGGTTTTTTGGTCCTTTTGTCTTGGTTTCTTTTTTTTACTATTGTAATATTTTGGACAAGGTGGCTAGCGTGTTGCCACACAAGCTTGCATATGGGCAGCGTCTATGCCTTTTAAGCAACACATATGACTTAAATCACTGTTCAAACACTACCTTTCACGACGACATTAGAAGTGTCTCGATATTCTCTTTTTGATGGTTAGACATGTGTTCACAAAGGAGGAGCGATTGGGCTCCAATGTACTTTTTTTCTTCTCCTTCTCCTTCCCTTTTTTTCTCTCTTCTCATTGAAAAAATTCAAGGGTATCTTGCCATTTGTTTTTTTATATACAATTTGATCCTCATTCTTTGGATTTTTATTTGTTTTATTGTTTTTTAATTCAATTTCATCCCTCATTATTTGGTTTAATTGGATTTTTATATCAAATTTGATCCTCATTCTTTTAATTGTTATTGGCTTCTTTTTTTTTAATTTTTATATTTTTTTTAATTTCATCCTTAAGCATTTTGTTTTAGTTTTTTTATGTCAAATATAGCCCCCATTTTTTCCTCTTTAATTTTTTTTTTATCAATTTCATCATTTGATATTTTATTGATTTATAATTTTGCTTCGTTCTTTTTTAGATTTTGCTTTCCATAGAGTTAATTCAAGACTCATGACTAGGGTTTTAAGTCACACAAACAACTCATCATTTCTATAAGCATATCGCAAACATGTTCTTATCCATAATCCTACTAGATAATCACTTATCCTTATACATTTACATTGTAACAGCCCGACTCAACTTGCCATATATTGTCCGCTATGGGCCTTACCACCCTTATGGTTTTGTTCCTGGTGATGCGAGCTCACTTCTGAGCCTGACGCCTCAAAACACGGATGACAAGTTAGCATCAGCACTCTTAATAAGGCCAGCTACCACTCCCTCACCAGCCGATGTGAGATATTACAATCCACCCCCTTAAAGAGCCCGACGACCCCGTCGGCACAACCGGACAACCAGTGAGGTCAGCTCTGATACCAAATGTAACAACCCGACCCAACTTGCCATATATTGTCCATTTTGGGCCTTACCACCCTCATGGTTTTGTTCCTGGTGACACGAGCCTACTTCTGAGCTTGACGCCCCAAAACGCATATGACAAGTTAGCACCAGCACTCTTGATAAGGCCAGCTACCACTTCCTTACCCGTCGATGTGGGATATTACATACGCAATCCATTGATCACCATATAAGTAGCCTTGGGCCTACTCTAAATCCATCATCATTCATTGTCAACCTCACCATTTTATACTTCATTTATATACAATATTGTATATATAGTACCCTTATATTGTTGTAATATACACGCACAAAGAAAATACAACTTACTAATAGATAAAATTCCAAAAGATGTAATTATACTTATATTTCAATTCATTACATAATAAAACATATAACTAAACTTTACTTAAGTAGTTTAACTACAAAGACTCAATTGCTTTATTGATGTTGCATTGGCAAATGGGATGGACATAAAACATGCACATATTAACTTAGTTAATTTTAAATAAAAGTATGCATTCAACTCATTATCCATGTAACTACTTAAAATGATAAGTAATACACTATTTACTTTTGAACCTGAAACTCATAATTCTCCTTTTAACTTTATTAATACCTTTAAATTTATTCATGGAGATCACCCCCTTCATTACACATCACTTTTATTATTTCCATCATGCATCCATTTATTTTCATTTCAAGCTTTCATTACTTACTGAGACCTTACTATGTTCGGTCTGATGTTTATATGGGGGTTTACCCCTTGAGTCCTGCTTTTTTATTTCTTTTAAACACCTTTTCATTGCTCGAGCATCTTTGTTTTACCAATAAAAAAAATTGTTGTCGCAAGCGGTGTATCACGGGCCTACAAATCTAGTAACATCTAGTATTTCACAGTTGTGCCATAAAATGCAATAATTTGTTTATTTAAAAAAATACACAATTGAACAAAATATTTAACTTTTTTTTTTAGATATTTGGGTTTGACATGTGTTAACCCATATTTGATTATTATTTTTATTTAAAAAGCCTGAAACTACGTCATTTTAAGTCTTTTTATTAAAAAAAACACAAATATAATTTTTTCAAGCAATATTGAGACTTTAAACAACCACCATCAAGCTCCTCTTATCTCATGGAACCCATGAAATAAAAAAAAAAAAAACCCGTTTTGATGGTTAAAAATGACTTGAATGATAACTTTCTCTCTCATTGCTGGAATCCGGTGACTCCTCTCTTTAACCAAGAATTGAAAAATAATACAAATAAGCTTCTGCATCAAAATTGTTTTTTTTAAATAAAAGAACCTAAATGTATAATTTGTGTTATTTTTAAAGTTTGAGGACCTAAGTGTTTTTTTAATAAAATCTTTGGCATGCCACCCATGTTTGATGTCCGTTTATTTTGGTCCTTCTTTTTTCAATTCCAACCTTGCCTAAAAAATTAAAAACAATTGAATTTCAATTAGAATTAAATCACCCAAGAAAAAAAAAACTTTGAACACAAAATGAATTATTAAAAAAATACACAGTGTGCCATAGTGTTTTATATAAATATAATATAATGATCTAAATCAAAATTGATTCCATTGTCTTTTCTTAGAAAACTATAAATCAGACCCCAGCTTCTAATAGGGCAAGGCTTTTTCCAAAAAAGTTCCATAACTGAATTGTGAAATCCATGATAGATTGGGGTCTGATTTGTAGTTATTTATCCCTTCATTTTATCAACCTAAAGAAAAAATAGCATGAAGCTAACTGGTCTTGTCCGATTGCTCCTTCACGAGTCTTCCCCTAAGCCCTCTGTCACTCAAGAACCACCCGTTTCACCCTCTTCCTTCCTTCCTCGAATGGAAAAGAAGAAACTACAATCGATCTAAAGATTAAAATTTAAAGAAAACTCTAAAAAAACTCCCCCTTTGGAATAAAAATGGTGAAGAAAAAGGTACCAGATTGGCTCAACAGCTCTCTCTGGTCCTCCTCCTCGACCACCACCTCGTTCTCCTACTCCGACACCAATCACTTCGACCACTACTCATCCACCTCCGCCTCACCTCCAATCGATCCACCGCTACCTCCTGCCGCCACCAGAGACGAACAACAGCATCCGCCTCGTCATCATCATGATTATCATCCGCGAAAACCTGACATTAAAGAAGATAAGCACTCAAAAAGCAGCATCGTTAACGACAACATCAGTAATAATAATAGTAATAATTCTATTAGTAATAATAAGATAGATAATCGAAAAGCTGATAATACTGAGAGCTCTGCGGAGGATATTTCAAATCAGGCTCTTCTTTTGACCGAGGTTAGTTCAAGTTTTTCTTCCTTCCTCCCCCCCGCTTTTAAATTTTTGAGTTTCTATTTAAAGCTGCGTTGTTTTGCTGATGTAGTTATCAAGGAAGGTGATAAATATGGGGGAATTAAGGAGGATAGCTTCTCAAGGGATACCTGATGGTGTTGGTATTCGTTCCACGGTTTGGAAGGTAATTTAAATTAAATAAAAAAATTTGGTTGTTGAGAGAATTGAAAGAAATTAGAGATTTTTCGTTTTCAGTAAACTGGATTTTAATTCTCTTCGAGTAGTTATGAGATAAATGTAGTGTCTTGAGTAATGGGTCAATCTTGAAATTTTGGTATTTCAAGCTTATGATTAGTTGGGTTTGTAAATTTAGAAATTTAGAGATTTTGGGTTTCAAGAGAAGTGATTTTTTTATGCTGAGGGGCTGTTGAAGTAACGTACTCTCGTTCCTCTTGTTGAATGGAGCGAGTGTCTTGCATTTTGATTTGGGTTAGTGGGCTAAGTCTGAATTTAAGCTTACTGATTGTGTATGGCAGCTCTTGTTGGGATATTTACCACCTGATCGTTCGCTTTGGTCGTCTGAATTGGCTAAGAAGAGATCTCAGTACAAGCGATTTAAAGAAGAGCTTTTGATGAATCCTGTAAGTCAAATAGCATAAATTTTAATGCCTTATTTGGTCAATAATTTATTGGGGAAATAAAACGATCATAAAGGTTATAAAACATAGTGTGGTGTGTTTGTTATCCAATCTGTTGCTGGTTTTTTATTCATGATTTTTTATGGTGTTAGAATTCTTATATAATGGATTTTTGGAAAGTTCTCACAACTTTGACAGCATTGGAAATTGTTAACATTGTGAAGAGGTTGCAAAAATAAGTTAAATTCCATCCTGGATGTATGTTTTCATGAATTGAGCTAGATTAACTTGGGTTGTTATAAGTAAGATTGTGAGCTAATGGACCAGTGAAGTCTTTTTTCACAATAAGGATGTGCTGCTGCCTTCAGTTTAATGTTCTAATTCTTGTCAAAGGTTCTGGTTTTCTGAATGTTTTTGTGGCTAGTTAGTCAGAAATAACAAGGAGGTTGGAGAAAACGATGGGTCTTGACAATGATGATGCAAAATCTGAAAGCCGTTGTGTGCTCTCAAGATCAAAGATAACTCATGGGGAGCATCCTTTGAGCCTTGGGAAGAGCAGCATTTGGAATAAATTCTTTCAGGTATGAAACCAACTGCTTCATGGCAAAAATGCTTTAGACATTGGATATTTTCTGCTCTATTGTGCCTTTATTGGATTAGTTTTTGTACCTTTTCTCATGGATTAGCTAGTGCAGTTCTGTTAAAGAATCTGCATCAGCATGGAGCCTTTTTCAGGAACTTTAAGAACGGAAAATGAAATAAGGGGAAGTATTGGGTTTGTACTCGAAAGGTCTTTGTTTTGAACTTTGAACAAAAAAAATGTTAAAACAAATACGAAAGTAAAGTAAATGATGCCTTGCCTGTTATTCTTTGAGATGTCCTGGGAATATGATTTAGTACCATTCCACATCATGACAGCTAGTGTTCACATATAGAGAATGCTCCCTGTTGATATGGTTTGGTTTTGCAAGTATGAATTGTGTGCGTATGACCTGATATGCATCAGGATAATAGCTCGTTGCCCATTTCCATGATATTTTTGTCTGCTTGAAGTGATATTTCAACACCATGTGCTTTTGCGAAACAATATACTAATATTTGCACCATATGTCTAACATATGCATCTCCAACCTTGGCATTTTGTAGGACTCAGAGATTATAGAGCAGATTGATCGAGATGTGAAACGCACTCACCCTGACATGCACTTCTTTTCTGGGGACTCATCATTTGCAAAATCCAATCAGGTGTGCTCTTGATTTTTTTTCTTTGCTTTTCTTCCTGATATTTGGTATTAACTTAAATGCAGTTGTGCCAACCTATTCATGCCTATAATGTTCAGGAGGCTTTGAGAAACATACTGATTGTATTTGCAAAGTTAAATCCGGGAATACGATATGTTCAAGGGATGAATGAAATTTTGGCACCTCTATTTTACGTATTCAAAAATGACCCTGATGAGGAAATGGAGGTAAGTGCGTGCTATTGCTTTCTTTTTTGTTAGAATAATATTTCATTATCCAATTCTATGTACACTTCAGAGGAAATGGTGAATGATAGAAAGTCTCCATGATTTAATACATGAAATGCCAGTGTTATTTGGAGATGCATAATATAAAATGCATCAATAACACTTTCATCAATTCTATGTACACTTTCATCTCTATGCAGTGGCATAATCTTGATCCACCAATGAATTTTTAGAAGAAGACAGTTGCATAGCAATAATTGTGGGAGCATGCATCTCACCCACTGTCATCATTGATCCTGTGATTTGGTGTTAATGTCATGTTTCAATTATCCTTTTCAGGTTTCATTTTATTTATCATTTTTTTTATTTAAGTTATGCAGGCCTGTGCAGAAGCAGACACATTTTTCTGCTTTGTCGAGTTATTGAGTGGATTCCGGGATCATTTCTGTCAGCAACTTGACAACAGTGTTGTGGGAATTCGTTCAACTATTACAAGATTGTCGCATCTTCTGAAGGAGCATGATGAAGAACTTTGGCGTCATCTTGAGGTCACGACAAAAGTAAGACACTATCACAAAGTTTCGTAGTTATATTTCAGTTGCAATGTATCAAGGCATGGTTTGTCACATATGGATTTTGTGTTCTACTAGAAATATGAAACAATAGTTTGATATATAAGAAGAATGAAAACAAGTGACATGGGTTCCAGGCAGCCTTTTGAAATGGTAGAAGTTGGGTTTGTGTTTATAACTCGCATCAGGTTTCATAAATTTAAACATTAAGCAACATTTTTTTTTACTATAGATTAGTTATGAGGCATTTCACTGCAGGCTCTATTTTTTGGACTAGTCATTCTTCTGAAATTTGCTTGCTTCTTTTTTCTTAAAAAAATAAAAATAACAGGTCAACCCCCAGTTTTATTCATTTCGGTGGATTACTCTCCTCTTGACTCAGGAGTTCAATTTCGCAGATAGTATTCACATTTGGGACACACTTCTAAGTGACCCTGAGGGTCCTCAGGTAAAATTCATTTCCTCTCTATTCTTTTCTTTGAATGTGGTTTTTAATAAATAGAACAAGGATGCCACCTCCTAAGGACCAAATTGTAGGTTTGAAGGAGCAAGCTCTCTAGACCCTCTATCTTCCCTTAGGGTTCTTTGAGGAACATTTTTATATCCATGGCTGGAATAGCTCAGGGCCTTGTGTGGTACATTCAAATTGTGCTGAAATTGTTGTGGCGATGAAAGACTGAAAATGCTGTAGGATGGCATACTTCTAGAACAATGGTACCATTATGGTTCCGCCTTTTGGCTACAAGCCAAGACTCCAATATTGGACTATAATGATTCTAAAGACTATAAATGTTGAAGAGGTTTGTTATTACAAGACATAAGCGAGAGATGTGGAAATTCATCATTGATTGCAGAGCCTTGACTAAAACTATGGTGTGTCATGATCAGTTTATACGATGATAATTAGAAGCAGTGGTATTGCATATGTTAGATGTTGAATGTACGTTAGCGGAA
>Ga0325411_1000828_pt1 | contig 33333 bp, 20 predicted proteins | sample PopdelMetagenome_13_FD_206181 | JGI IMG/M metagenome (GOLD analysis project Ga0325411, IMG submission 206181) | Populus deltoides microbial communities from Bellville, Georgia, United States - Xylem-PdIQD-R4 | ecosystem: Host-associated > Plants > Phyllosphere > Stem > Wood/Secondary xylem...
GTTGGAATTTGGCATGCTTTTTAAAAGTTTTTTTTTTACAAAAAATTCTAACTAGAAATAAAAAAATTATATGTATTTAATTAAATAAATTAATAACTATTTATATTAATAAATACAAAAAAATATATTTAATCAAACAAGGCTCCTTTTTTCATACAAGCAAGTAAAAGGATACGTTGTCTTCTTGTAATTGCGGTTCTTACAGGTATTTACAAAACATGCATGAATCAACACATAAAACAATTCAATTTATAAATTTGTTTGTCGAATATGAACTTAGAAAATGTAAATCGAAGTAATTATCAATTATTTAGCCTAAAAACCATTTTAATATTTGTTTTCTCGTACCTACAATTTGATTGCGAATATTATTTTTCATGTTTACTTAATTTTTTATTTTTAACCTGTAAATGAAAATAAATAATAAAAATCAAAAGTAAAAGAGGACAGAAATATCTGACGGGATAGAAGTAAAGAAGGAGAGTTTTAAAAAGTGAAAATCTTCGCTCATTAACCCGATTGGCATTGTGTTTATAACTGTATTTCATTAAATTTTAAATTTTTTTTTTCTAAAATTGAATGCGGTTTGTATTTTATAGATCGTTTTGATGTGCTGATGTCAAAAATAATTTTTAAAAAATAAAAAAATATCATTAGTATGTATTTCAGCACAAACAACTATTTAAAAAATAATCACAACTACACTGCAAACACGCTCTAGAATGCGTTTCCAACTTTCATAAACAATACAAGGTTCCCGGTTACGACGCCAAATTGGACATTCAAGATATGATATGTTTCCAGGAGGTTTGAATTTCTTACACTCCTCTCTTTTCTTTTCTTTTCTTTTTATTTACTTGAATGTCTAAGCTAACTTATGCATATCTTAACTAATTTCATAAATTTTGAAATTAATAACCATATAAGATTCCAGTGAGCATCATATTAGCACTCACATGGCTCAAATTTGAAATTACAGAAAAAACAAACCTTTTAATCCCAAGTTTTTATCACTAGACCATATATTAGATGGTTATATAATCATTTGTCAATAAGATATCACAAATCAAATCTAAAAAGTTTTCCTTTAATAGAATATTTGTTTTTGCGGTATAAATTTGTTTTAGAAAATTTTATATTTTTTTATATTTGATGTTATTAAATTATTTTAATGTATTAATATTAAAAATAAAATTTTAAAAAAATATCTTTATATATTTTAAAATAAAAACCACTATAAAAAATAATCATCATTATAATTATAATATCAGACACTATCTTTCTAAAGTTATTCTCCTCCCTTACCAAGCTAAATCATTCCACCACCCTTTTATCCCAAGCAAACTAACCTCTGGACAAGCTAGTCTTGGACCAGGCTATGCCTTGTATTGAAGCATGAAACGGGCTCTCATAAAAAAAGGCTCGCTTTTATGCATTTTAAGAGCCTGGTCTCTGTATAGCAAACTTTCTATAGCTATTCTAACTCGTGCGGGTTGTAATTTTTTTTTATATAAAAAAAATATTAGGTGTATAAACTATTTCAATGTATTTTTTTACATAAAATAAATTCAAAATATAAATCAAATAGTTTGTATATGTATTTAATTAAATAAATTTATAATCATTTATGTAAATAAACAAAAATAAATCACTAACAACAACTAAAAAAAATTTAAAAAAATTAAAAGATAAATATAAATCAAAATATTCAACCACATGAAAAGACACATTCACCCTACTGTGTTTACTGAATTTATTTATTTAAATAAATAAAAGATAGATCAACACCTAGAAAAAATTATGATTTAAAAGATAAACACAAGTGAAACTAATTGAATAAACTCACGCCCTAAAAAAATCACGCAAACTGAACACATCAGAAATATTATTTAAAAATAAATATTTTTTATTTTTAAAAATACATTTCATAACTATAAAACTAAAAAAGAATTGAAATAATATATTGAAAAATCAAACACAAACAAAACAATTAAAAAAAATTGTATTAAAAAAAGGCATGTAAAGTCCGTGACCCAAGCCATGAGATCGGGATAAAAATAGAAAAGAAATTGAGAATAATCACAAGACCAATGTTAAAAAAAAAATTAATGCAGAACGATAAGATTATATGAAGCTGAATCCTTGACAGGCCGAATGCGAAAGATGAAACCAGGAAAAAAAAATCAACTACACATAAGGATTCATATAAAAATAGGGGTGAAAAAAACCATTAATTAGAGGGCAAATAAAAATTTTCAATTGGATTGTTAAATTGAATTGAGAAAATAGCTTTAAGAAAAGGAAAAACAAATAAAAAGAATAAGGGTCAAATTGAAAAAAAATAAAACAACAAAAACTTTGATTAAAAGATGAAATTGAAAGCCAGAAAAATTTGAACAAAGAGGCTAAGAAAAAAATAAAAAAGGACTGGAATGGAAAAAAAACGCACGATAAATTGTAAAACAAAAAAACTTATATAAAAGGAACGATAGCGAAATAAGAAATTAAAAAAATGAGGACTAGGATTGAAAAACAAAAATCAAAGAGGGCAATGGTGTATTTGACATGTCAGGAGAGAGAAAAGAAAAAAAAAACAAATGACCACCGACGACCATCCGACCACCACATGCCACACAATGTGAAAGAAGACATGACGACACATCTAGATAGACAACGAAATGTCAAATTTGTTGACTCTAGAGGTAAAAAAGTATTTTAATTGTGTTAAAAAATGAACAGGACACAAATACATTCAAACAATCTTTTAATGATCAATGATGAGTGAAAAAGATCAAAACCCCCAACTTCAGGGCTCATTTTTTTCTAACTCAAGGACAAATAGATAATTTTACTATAGTGATCCACGTTGTCTATTGCTATAGTAAAACTCTCTCGCCTTTTAGAGTTTCTCTTAATGGGTAAGAGTTGCCGATCATAAATCAATTTAAAAATGATATTATTTCAGATAAATTTAAAAATATATATTAAAATTGACTCTAGTGGGTCTCATCCAAGTTTGTCCATGTTAATCGAGTCACAAATTAACATGCCAAGTTACTAAGATTCCAGTGGTCAATGTCCAAAAATAGTTCAATAATAAACCCGGTTTCTATCAACTTTAAGGATACAAATCATTATATCTGCATCACTGGTCCACCTAAAAACCATTTAATAGGTGGTTCAATGGTAAAAGTTTAGGACCAAGAGGTTTACTTCTCTTGTGATTTCAGGTTCAAGTCTCGTGGTTCCTAATATTGATGGCCACTGGAAGCTTACCTGGTCTTTAACTTCAGGACTCATAAGAATTAGTCGAGGTGCGCACAAGCAGGCTCGAACAACCTCATTAAATTAAAAAAAAACCAGGTTTTACATTAACCAAATTGATCAAACAAGACTTGCTCAACAGCAACATCTAACCACCAAAAGCAAACAAATCTTCTCAGGCAGTGGAAGGGCCGTTGCCTGCCATGTGAAATCCATTATATTTTGCCTACTCCCTTCCACCCAACCGTAACTATTAGCGTATGAAAGCAGCGAATAAGTAATCCCTGACAAATAAACCCAAGAAAGATAAATTAACGTGCCTAATAACAAGTGCATGCTTTTTTTGGTCCAAAAAACTAAATTGCATCGCCAACAAAAAATCCCAGATGGAAAAAAAAAACAAATCATTATCATTTCCGAAACAACGTCGTTTTCACAACCACACAGCCAAAACAAGCCCCACGGTAAAGCATCGAACCACTCCTTACAAATCACTAGAGAAGTTGCCTTGTTTCATAGGTTTATACCTTTTAATAATCAAAATCACATTAAGGTAACGTTTGGGAACGTGGTTGCGTTTTTAAAAAATTTTAAAATTTTTTTTTACTAAAATTTAATATGGTTTGTACGTTTTGATGTGCTGATATCAAAAATGATTTTTAAAAAATAAAAAAACATTATTAACATGCATTTTGACACGAAAAGTTATTTGAAAAGCACCCGCAACTACACTGCTAAACACGCTCTAAATAAACAAAACGTTGTGCATCAAATCAATTCTACCAGTAAAATGAATAAACATTAAACACCTTGTAGGCTTAACACGGTCATAAACAGTTCATTCTCAAGTTTGCAACAAGGTTTCAAATCATAAGAGAGGCTGAAATAAAAAAAATTAATTTCTTTTATAAATATATTGATCCAAGTAGTCCTATCAAACCGAGAAAAAAAAAATGGTGTGCAATACATTTACTCTTTATAAAATTTTACTTTCATTTAAAATTAATAAACTTGAAAGAAATTATTATTATTAATAATGGAAACATATTATTATTTATATTGTAAATTTTTATGATATTTTTATAAAAATAAAAACGAGTCCGCGGCGCAGTATTATTAAAAATATTCAACAATTTTAAATATTAATATAAAAAATATTATAACCTGCGTTGTGAATATTATTATTTTTCTTATAATACAAAGTATTCATATAAAAAATATTATTATTTGTGTTCTAAATATTATTATTTTTCTTATAATTCAAATTATTCATGTGAAAATATTATTATTTGTGTTTTAAATATTATTATTTGTGTTATATTATTATTATTTTTATAATAATTTAAAGTTTTAATATAAAAATATATTATTATTTGTGTTCTAGATATTCTTGGAATTAAAAATAGTATTATTTATGTTATGAATATTATTATTTTTACCATAATCAAAAGTATTAATATTAAAAATATTATCTTTTGTGTTATAAATATTATTATTTTTATAATAATTAATACTATTAATAAAATAATTATTAAATTAGAAAATATTATTCTTAATATTAAAAAACATTTATAGGTTTGATTTAAAAAATAAAATTAAAAATTACTACTACTATTATTATTACTATTTAAAAAAATTACATAGGAAGACGTGGTGTTCGGACTGATGCCTATGTGCTGGCAAACCAAGCGCACATGTTAGGGCTCCTCCCTTAACGCTGTGCACACCCTATACACACTTGTCGCTTGGAATTGGATGAGCACACCCTAACATTCAGATGGTGTTTGAGCTATACGCTAGACCCAACTATCCTTGCGTCTCACACGTCACAAAACCCAAAATAGACTATAGAACCCAAATAACCTTAAATCCTGTCATCGTCAAAACCTAATTGTTTTATAAAATAAAAAATGAGCTCGCAGCTACTATACCTATCTACTAAGTTTCGTGAGGACAAAGGAACATATACGACATAAGAGACCGAATATGATGTCTTTATTCGTATAGTTTATTCCGATTTTTTTCTCTCTTTCCAACAAAAACACATATAAAAGTCGTCCACCCGCTCTTTTTTCTTCTTTATTTATTCTGATTTTAGGGTTTCTCTTCACCCCCGGTCCCCCCTGTCCTCTCTCCCCCGATCAAAATTTCCCAAATTCGATAATTTTTAGGGTTTTCAAACGGATGCGCTGAATTATCGTCATGACAACGCGATCCGGTGGCGCGTGAGTGCGCGACGACGGATATAATTCTGGAGGGTTAGTTCTTGTATGGAAACTCGTAGCCGGAAACGGGCGGAGGCCTCCTCATCTGCCGCCACCACCACCAGTCCTACTACTCGCCCCAACAAACGATCCCGCACTGCCACAACAACAACCGCCACCGCTACTCGCTCTCGTTCCACACGTGCTCACCCTCTCCCCATGGACTCCACACCTGTCGAATCGTCTTCTTCTTCTCGCTCTCGTCGGAATAGGAATAATAATAGTAACAGTGAATCGGATAAAGGCAAAGAGAAAGAACATGAAGTTAGGGTTTCGCGTGAAAATAGGGAAATTAACAATAATTTGGATTCTGGAAATGACAATAATAACCTCAATGTCGACGACGATGACGACAGCGAAGGTGGTGGAATTGGTGCTTTCCATCATAATCTGACTTCAGCTAGTAGTGCCTTACAGGGTTTGTTGAGAAAGTTGGGTGCTGGTCTTGATGATTTGTTGCCTTCTCCCGTGACGGGTTCAGGTTCAAGCTCGCATCAATCGGGGAGATTGAAGAAGATTCTGTCTGGGTTGAGGGCTGATGGAGAAGAAGGGAAGCAAGTGGAAGCCTTAACGCAGCTCTGTGAAATGCTTTCTATTGGGACTGAAGAGAGTCTGAGCACTTTCTCCGTGGATTCTTTTGTTCCGATTCTTGTTGGGTTGTTGAATAATGAGAGTAATCCTGATATTATGTTGCTTGCTGCAAGGGCGATTACACATTTGTGTGATGTTTTGCCATCGTCTTGTGCTGCTGTTGTTCATTATGGCGCTGTTTCATGTTTTGTTGCAAGGTTGATTACTATTGAGTACATGGACCTTGCTGAACAGGTTAGTTTCTTGATTCCCCAGTTTAAGTTGCTTTTATCTGCCCGTAAATTGATTGGCTATGGTTTATTTAAGTGGTTGATTATTTGGTATTCATGGAAAATCCGTTCTTTGAATACCGTATACAATAATGATGGCTTATGAATGTATTAAATGGGTTAGTCATTTGGGATTTTATGTTTGATTAGCTATGCCAGTGTCTTCCTTTTAGTCAGTGGTAAAATTGCATTCTTTCTATACAGCATTATGACAATACTATTCAGATGGACTGCAATCAGCTGGTTTTATTTGTTGGTTTATTAGTGAAACTTACTGCTGCTTCTGTTGTAACGTGACAGTCTCTGCAAGCTCTAAAGAAAATATCTCAAGAGCACCCAACTGCATGTCTGCGTGCTGGTGCTCTTATGGCAGTGCTTTCTTATCTGGATTTTTTCTCTACTGGAGTTCAGGTAATTGATTTGCAGTTTTGTTTTTTAGTTAATAAGTTAATTTGGCATGCAGAGATGCTAGAACCTTGTGGAGTAGTTCGCATTCTTATTGAGGCCCTTTTGATCAATGTCATGTTTTCAGCGAGTAGCATTATCGACTGCTGCAAATATGTGCAAGAAACTTCCTTCAGATGCAGCTGACTTTGTGATGGAAGCAGTCCCTCTGTTGACCAACCTTCTTCAGTACCACGATGCAAAGGTAATCTTGCTGTTTTCTCTTAGAGTTGCAGCCAATTCACCACCTTCTAGTTTATTCTGCACTCAAAGCAATTTGAACATTTGTAGGTCTTGGAGCATGCTTCAGTTTGTTTGACAAGGATTGCTGAAGCCTTTGCTTCATCACCAGGCAAATTAGATGAATTGTGTAATCATGGACTTGTTGCTCAAGCTGCCTCTCTCATTTCCACCAGTAGTTCCGGAGGTGGACAGGCATCTCTCAATGCTCCAACATATACGGTAAAAGAAGTTTGTACCTTGTCCTTTAAGTTTATTTCATGTATTTCGGCCTTTCTGACTTAAGGCATTCAGGGCTTAATTCGACTGCTATCCACATGTGCAATTGGCTCTCCTCTAGGAGCCAAAACATTACTTCTTCTTGGGGTCAGTGGCATTCTTAAAGATATACTATTAGGTTCTGCAGGTTCTGCTAACTCCTCTGTTCCTCTGGCTCTAAGTAGACCAGCAGATCAGGTACCTGCTTCTTCATCTGCTTATTCTGTTTTGCGGTGCCATTGCATTCTTTTCACCATGAAGTTTCCCTAGGATTAAAAAATATTTGGCCTGTTCAACAGTTTTAGAACTAAGTTCCAGCTTCATTTTTGTTGACGCTGCCATATAGGTTTTTGAGATTGTCAATCTGGCAAATGAGCTTCTTCCTCCACTTCCACAAGGAACTATCTCCCTCCCTACGAGCTCCAGTATGTTGGCCAAAGGATCTGTTGTGAAGAAGTCTCCATCCAGCAGTTCTGGGAAACAAGATGATAATAATGGAAATGTTCCTGAGGTTTCAGCTCGTGAGAAATTATTAAATGATCAACCAGAACTTCTGCAGCAATTTGGAATGGATCTTCTTCCTGTTCTGATACAGGTCGGTCAGTTTTTTAGTGGACTTTGCAGTGTATAAATTGTAAGATCTGTTTTGTGTTCACTGAAGTTGATAATAACGACATCATTTGCTTGTTGTTCAGATTTATGGTGCCAGTGTCAACAGTCCTGTTCGCCACAAATGTCTCTCAGTTATTGGGAAGTTGATGTACTTCAGCAATGCGGAGATGATTCAGTCTCTACTTAATGTGACAAACATATCAAGGTGAAGCAAATTTTACCCATGCTTGTTCTTTTTATATACTGTCATCAGGGTAAGTCATATGACTATTTATCCATGTTATTTGTTCCTCTAGTTTTCTAGCTGGGGTGTTAGCGTGGAAAGATCCACACGTCTTGGTTCCTGCCCTTCAAATTGCCAAGATTATTATGGAAAAACTTCCTGGGACTTTCTCCAAGATGTTTGTCAGAGAAGGTGTTGTTCATGCTGTAGATCAACTTATCTTAGCTGGAAGTCCAAATACTGGTCCTACCCAAGCTGCTTCTGCTGAGAAGGATAACGATTCTGTTCCTGGATCATCATCACGTTCCAGGCGTTACAAACGTCGCAGTGGGAATTCAAATCCTGAGGCAAATTCATCTGAAGAATCCAAGTCTCAAGTTTGCGCAAATGCTGGATCACCTCCAAGTTCTATAGAAATCCCAACCGTTAATTCTAATTTGCGTTTAGCAGTTAGTGCGTGTGCTAAAGATTTTAGAGATAAGCACTTTCCTTCGGATCCTGGAGCTGCTGAAGTTGGGGTTACCGATGACCTGTTACACTTGAAAAATCTCTGCACAAAGTTGAATGCTGGTGTTGATGACCAAAAGACTAAAGCAAAGGGCAAATCAAAGGCTTCTGCTTCCCATCTTATTGACAATTCTGCTAATAAGGAAGAATACTTGATTGGGGTGATATCCGAGATGCTAGCAGAGCTAGGCAAGGGGGATGGTGTATCCACTTTTGAGTTTATAGGTAGTGGTGTTGTGGCAACCTTGCTAAACTATTTTTCTTGTGGCTATTTTACCAAGGAGAGAATTTCAGAAGCCAACCTACCCAAACTTCGGCAACAAGCACTGAGAAGATTTAAATCATTTGTTGCTCTGGCCCTTCCTTCCAGTATTGATGGAGGGGGTGCCACCATGACAGTCTTAGTTCAGAAGCTTCAAAATGCTTTGTCATCCTTGGAGCGTTTTCCTGTTGTTCTTAGCCATTCTTCTAGGTCATCCAGTGGAGGTGCACGCCTGTCTTCTGGATTGAGTGCACTATCTCAACCTTTTAAGTTACGTCTCTGTCGGCTCCAAGGGGAAAAGGGTCTCCGTGATTACTCTTCCAATGTTGTACTTATTGATCCATTAGCAAGTTTAGCTGCTGTAGAAGAATTTCTTTGGCCGCGAGTACAGCGAAACGAAACTGGCCAAAAGGTGTCTGAATCTGCAGGAAACTCAGAATCGGGGACCACACACCCTGGAGCTGGTGCATCATCCCCTTCTACCTCAACTCCTGCTACTGCCACTCGTCGTCACTCTTCAAGATCCCGATCATCTGTTAATATAGGAGATTCAGCTAGAAAGGAACCAATACCAGAGAAAAGCACAAGCTCATCAAGGGGAAAGGGGAAAGCTGTTTTGAAACCAGCTCAGGAGGAGACAAAAGGACCTCAAACTAGAAATGCTGCTCGTAGAAGAGCAGCCCTTGATAAAGATGCAGAATTGAAACCGGTGAATGGGGATTCTAGTTCTGAGGTATGTTATAATTCAAGGATACTATGATAACTTGATTGTAAGTCTTAACTTGCATTATCATAAACTATCAGAATTCTAATATTCATTTTTCTGTGAGGATGGCAGCCAACTTTGTTGCTTTAGCCAAATAAACTAGTTTAATGAATCTCCTTGATGACTAAAAACTAGTTAAAAAGCAGTTCAACTTGTTCTTTACATCAATTTCTGATAATGAGAGTACTGAATTTTAGGATTCTTAAGAGTCTAGTTTTCTTGTTAGTAAGGAACTCTGCATTTGCATGTGGATTGCGGTATGCATGAATCAAGTCCAGTGAGAAGTTCTATGCTAAACTTTTCTCAAGAAAACTAGAGTTTTTAGGGTGCCGCTTCATATTATAATTTGCAGATAATCTATTGAGCATCCACACAAAACATATCATATATTTATTATTTTGACAGTTTTTCAAACAACTTTTTGAATTTTTTTGTAGGATGAGGAATTGGATATTTCTCCTGTGGAGATTGATGATGCGTTGGTGATTGAAGATGATGACATCTCCGACGATGACGACCATGAAGATGTTAGTCTTCTGATTGCTTTGTCTTTGTTAATTATGTAGCTTATATATTTTAAATTTCTTTCTTTATGCTTTGTGTTTGTCTGATTACAGCTCCTTTTGGATTGAGTTTTCATAACCATGGTCTTGGAAAAGCAACAAAAACCATAGTTTTAATTGTATCGAAGTTTCAAAACCTTTTTGAAAAGATTATGAAAGACCTGAAAATCAGTTTTTTGCCTCAAAAACTGCTTTTTGCAAACTCAACCTGTTGTTTGCTGTGTATTCACCACTTTCTAGATTTGATCATCTTTTTTCTCTCTCCCAGGTGCTAAGAGATGATTCTCTTCCTGTTTGCATGCCTGACAAAGTACATGATGTGAAATTGGGTGATACACCGGAGGATAGCAATGTTGCACCAGCAGCAAGTGACAGCCAAAGTAACCCTGCTTCTGGTTCTAGTAGCAGGGCTGCTGCTGTTAGGGGCTTGGATTCCACTGATTTTAGGAGCTCTTATGGATCTAGGGGAGCTATGTCTTTTGCTGCTGCCGCCATGGCTGGGCTTGGATCTGCTAATGGTAGAGGCATCAGAGGAGGAAGAGATCGACAAGGACGTCCCCTGTTTGGTAGCTCTAGTGACCCTCCTAAGTTGATCTTTACTGCTGGTGGGAAGCAGCTAAATAGGCATTTGACTATCTATCAGGCTATCCAGAGACAACTTGTGCTGGAAGATGATGATGAAGACAGGTATGGTGGCAGTGACTTCATCTCTAGTGATGGGAGTAGGCTTTGGAGTGATATATATACCATTACATATCAAAGGGCAGATGGCCAAGCTGATAGGACTTCTGTTGGAGGCTCAAGTTCTAGCACATCAAAGTCCACCAAAGGGGGCCCTTCCAATTCAAACTCAGATGCTCAAATGCATCGGATGTCACTTTTAGATAGCATCTTGCAAGCGGAACTTCCTTGTGATCTAGAAAAATCTAATCCTACTTATAATATATTGGCTCTACTACGAATACTTGAGGCTTTGAACCAGCTTGCACCTCGTTTGAGAGTTCAACTAGTTTCTGACAACTTCTCCGAGGGGAAAATCTCTAGTTTGAATGAGTTGACTGCTACTGGTGCCAGGGTTCCTGCAGAAGAATTCGTAAATAGCAAGCTCACACCTAAATTAGCTCGACAAATTCAGGATGCCCTGGCACTGTGCAGCGGGAGCCTTCCATCATGGTGTTATCAGTTAACAAAAGCATGTCCATTCTTGTTCCCTTTTGAGACTCGGCGACAGTACTTCTATTCAACTGCTTTTGGATTATCTCGTGCGTTGTTTCGTCTTCAGCAGCTGCAGGGTGCAGATGGTCATGGGTCAACAAATGAAAGAGAGGTGAGGGTTGGAAGATTACAACGCCAGAAAGTTCGTGTTTCCCGAAACCGCATTTTGGATTCTGCTGCGAAAGTAATGGATATGTATTCTAGTCAGAAGGCTGTGCTTGAAGTAGAATATTTTGGCGAGGTTGGCACTGGGTTGGGTCCTACCTTAGAGTTCTACACGCTTTTGAGTCATGATCTACAGAAAGTTTCTCTGGGAATGTGGAGGTCAAATTCAGCAGCAGGGAAACCTTCAATGGAAATTGATGGAGATGATGAAAAAAATGGAAAATCCAACAATGGGTCAGGTACTGCAGTTGCTGCTGATCTTGTCCAAGCTCCACTTGGCCTGTTCCCTCGTCCTTGGCCACCAACTGCTAGTGCTTCTGAAGGGAGCCAATTTTGTAAGACTATTGAGTATTTCCGGCTGGTTGGACGGGTGATGGCCAAAGCTCTTCAAGATGGACGGCTTTTGGACTTACCACTTTCAATGGCATTTTATAAACTTGTGCTTGGTCAAGTAGGCTATCAGACCATTTTTTACTGCACATTAGCTATATTTTGTTGTCGCACTGTTGATCTTATTGGTTGAAATATCTATCCTCTTATCAATTGCAGGAGCTTGATCTGTATGATTTTCTTTCGTTTGATGCTGAATTTGGGAAGACTTTACAAGAATTGCATGCCCTTGTTCGTCGAAAACAATATTTAGAATCAATAAGCACTGAAAATAATGAGGTCAATGCTGATTTATGTTTTCGTGGGACCCCAATTAAAGATCTCTGCTTGGATTTTACCCTTCCTGGTTATCCAGACTACATGATGAAGCCAGGAGATGAAACTGTATAGAACCCTTCTTAACCTAAACATCTCTTTATAATTGGATGCAATATTTCTTGCTGCAACTATCTTTCATTCTGATGATTTATTTTCCCTCAAATTTTGTTATAAGCTTCAGGTTGATATCAATAACTTGGAAGAATACATATCCTTGGTAGTTGATGCAACTGTGAAGACTGGGATCATGCGACAAATGGAAGCATTTAGAGCTGGGTTCAATCAGGTCCAGTTCCATCTGTCTTTTATGAGCTCAGTAACTATTTTAGGAAATTGTTGTGCCTTGGATGTTTAGTTGATTTCTGTAAATTTTAAGTTCTATGGAGTTTCCTGCATTATATATTTTGTTGTGGTCTGCCTTTTATACTATTTACATATGCTGTTTTTGTAAAATCTATTATAAGTACCTTGATTTTTTGATATAACATTCTGGTTTTATTATGCTTGTTCCAAACTCATTCTGGTTCTGCTTAATAAGTAGGTTTTTGACATCTCATCATTGCAAATATTCACTCCGCAAGAATTGGATTATTTGCTTTGTGGGCGAAGAGAACTGTGGGAGGTAATTCACTCTCTTTTTGCTGTTTATGCATTATGATTCTGGAACTTTTTTCTTGATTATTTATTGGATGCGTTGACTGATGCAGGTGGAGACACTTGTTGATCATATAAAATTTGATCATGGATACACTGCCAAGAGTCCAGCCATTGTTAACGTATGTTCTTTACTTTGATTTTTGAGGATCATGTTTGGGAGAACATGTATCTGTGTTTTTATTCTCGTCTGATGATTTTGGTGCTGTGGCCATGATGTTTTAGCTGCTTGAGATTATGGGAGAGTTCACACCAGAGCAGCAGCGTGCTTTCTGCCAGTTTGTTACTGGAGCACCCAGGCTGCCACCTGGTGGTCTGGCTGTGCTAAACCCAAAATTAACCATTGTTAGAAAGGTATGCCTTGAAGCAGCGTGTTTATTACAATTTAATGTTCCATTTGGTGCATGCTATGCTGAATGTGCATAACATTGTATAGTACTCTTCTGTCGCTCTAGTTATACATGAATTCTATAGGCTTTTGTTACAAGGTCGTTAAATGCCTTTTCAACTTTTTTTTCCATAAATAGTATCATAAGATGAATTGTAAAATCATTTGCATGCCGGAATAAAATAAGTGCACATGGGTCAATTACTTGTATGGAGTACTTTGCAATACAATCAACATGGTGTTTTTTTTTTATTGGGTGGGGAATGATGCATGGGTATTGTTTCCTGATGCATCAACACATTGCTGTGTCACATTTTTTTTTAATGGCATCTTCCTGTAGATTTTATAATTAAAATCACCTCCTTTTATTTGAAAATGGTTTCCTGATGCATCAACACATTGCTGTGTCACATTTTTTTTTTAATGGCATCTTCCTGTAGGTTTTATAATTAAAATCACCTCCTTTTATTTGAAAATGATTGTCATCTATGTGTTGTAGTTGGCAAAACCGTCTTAAATTTTCTGTTGCTTCCTATAACAATAGCATTTCTGGGCGCAGCATTCTTCATCTGCTGGAAATGCAATGTTGAATGGAACTGGGCCTTCAGAATCAGCTGATGATGACTTGCCTAGTGTCATGACTTGTGCTAATTACCTAAAGCTACCACCGTACTCTACCAAGGTACTGTATTTGGTGATCAAATGGACTTCTAATTATCTGGGATTTTTTACATCTTCTGGTGCTTACTTTATCCGTGCTTTAAACAGGAGGTCATGTACAAGAAATTGCTGTATGCAATCAGTGAAGGGCAGGGATCTTTTGACTTGTCATGAGTTTTTTTGACTAGGCGATCGAATCCCTTTATATTACATCACAAGAATCCCAGACTTTTTTCCTGGGATGCATTTGAGATTGGAAGTGATGCTTATACCACTCAATAATATGGCTTCCCTTTGGTGTTCCCTATGCTAGTGGTGTCATCAAGGTCAGCTCATAAATTTTTGGGGAGGCTCTTGTCAAATTTTGTTATTGGGCCTGGATATAATGTTTGCTTGGATAGCTCATCCATTTTTTCTCGATGATGGCCGTGCATTTGCAGCTCATAGAAGATGTGCTCTGATTTTTATGAATCTGAAATTATTTTATTGGCAGTATGTACTGGTTCCTTAAATTTGACGGTTAAAATTTTCAGGTTGCTAGCTGCCTTTTCGTGCTGTAAAGGAGTAACACGTGGAGGCGTGTTCAGTTGCTAATTCTTGTAAATAAATAGAAAATTTTCAATTTTTTCTTGTTGTCCGATAGAATATACATGTATTTCAAGTAACGATGGAAATGACAAAAATAAACATTGAAATATTGCTTTTGTTTTACATGTATTTTGCTGTGTATCTTGCAGGTTATTTTATACCATGAAATTGTAATACCTGTTCTTCTATGCATGAAACATGAGATAAACTGATATGAAGCAAAAAACATGTCCGTCCATCCTCTTTGATTGTAGGATGTTGTCTAGCTTTATTCATTCATATGTCATTGTAGTTCCTACTCAATACGCCATTTAGAATTGTGAAAGTTCACCATGGACTCTTTTGATCTGAAACTCTTCGTCTGTAGGTCTGAGTGATGATCATAGAAGACCTGTCATGCCCGTCCATTAAGGTGGTTGTCCTTCCTCATCACTGTTTGACAATGCCTGGCCTTGTTGATCCCACTTTGGTTATCTACATTGAATTTATTATTATTTTAATATATTTTCAAGTAAAAAATAGCAGTTTTTATTTAATATCAGCTAATTCATGCTTCATCTCGGAGAATAGGCGAAATTTTGTATTGTTCTAATTTCTGAAAGGTTCGGTGTTTGAGTTTCCAATTTTAAATATTTAGATTGAGGAAGTAAATCACAGTCGAGAAAATTATTCTATAAAAACTCAAGTTTCGTGTTCATCTTTTTCCCCGACTTTTAGAATGTTTTCAATCCCATGTTCATATGGTGAGGCTAAACTCTCTGTGATCGAGTTTTAAATAATTCACATCTGAACAGATGTTTTTACGAAAAAGATATTAAACAACACTTTAGATTCTACTTTCAAATAAGATTTATATTGCAAATAAGAAATAGTCTTCCCATGCTAGATTGTTTATGCTACCAACTCGTCCTCTGAAAACTGCTGTGTCCCTAGAAGTACACTCTCTGATAAATAATGGGTGGATGTCCGTGACATCAAATTATCAGTCGAGTAAAAAATAAGATTAAACGATAATCCTCAGATATTTTAGATCACAAAGGCAAAACAACTTGCAATGAAAGTGTCTGATATTGATGGTGATTGGTTGTTGCATTATTTGGAAATATATGTACTGATTTTCTCCGCTACAATCTCCATTCTTGAAAGTTGATTGGAGCTTTGGGGGATGGGGACACCAAGAATGAGTAGTCGCGTTTTCAACAAGGCCATTGTTTTTTATATGGTAACCGAAGTTTATTGTAGATATGCTGAAAAATTTATATATTTATTTTATGGTGTTTTCAATGTTGATAAATAAATAGGTTTTGCTCTCCATATTTGGTCTAGCTTTGAAGCCTTATTGGCTGGCTAGCTAGCTAGCTATACAAGGAGGACACCAGGCAGCGGTTGACCAAAGTTAACGAAGATGCCTCTAGTGGTAGCTTTGGATGCGTGGGCATGTATTGTTGAGACACATGAAAATAACTTGTCAGACTGAAAAAAACTGAACTAAATTTGTTTAAATTGATTTTTGTTTTAAAAAATCAAATTGAATTGAAATCAGCTTGAACTGATTTTGATTTGTTTTTTAAATTTTAATTTAATTATTTTTTTAATAAAAACTAAACCAAATAAAAAATAATCACCTTTATATCAAACGATGTCTAAACCACACTCCTTCGTTGTTTTGCATTAAAGTCCACTTGCTGCTTTTATCACACTTTCCAGGGACTCACCTGCAAAATACAAATTTTATTTTGTTCTAGTTTTTTTTTTAGAAAATAATTTTTTAAAAATAAATTTTTAAAAAGTAAATTATTTTTTAATGTTTGGTAATGTCATAAAAAATACATTGAAAAACACTTTCCAGTATTTGGTTATGTTATGAAAAATAAGCTGAAAATAGCTTATTAATATTTTATTTTTTTCAAGTTTATTAAAATAATAAAGAACAAATCTTACAAATTTAAAAATTGAATAAGAATGAAATTGAAAAAAAATAATCTAATTTCATAAATTATCTTAGATAAAATAAATAATAATCAAAATAATAGAGATCAAATCTAACAAATAAAAAAATTGAAAGTTGATGAAATTAAAATAATAATAATTACAATTTTATAAATTATTTCAAATAAAATAAATAACAATTAAAAGAATGAGGACCAAATTTGATAGATAAAAAATTTCAATTAAAAAAATGATAGAAAAAAGCAAATAACAATCATAAAAATAAGGATTAAAGTTGGATGAAATTAAAAAAAAAATTCAAACAAAATATATATCAATTAAAAGTTTGAGAACCAAATTTGATATAATCAGCAAATAATATGATATTTTTAAATTTTTCAGAGGAAAATGTTTTCCATCCAAAATAAAAGGAAAACACTTTCTTGAAAATTAAACTAAATTTTTCTTTGATTAAAAAGTTTTTCTCTTGATTAATTTTTCTAATAATAAATAAATACAAAAAAAATTAAAAAATTATTTTAATAAAATTATTTTCCGAGCAAACAAACGCATCTTAATTTCCAGTTGTTTCCTTGCATCAAACAAGGACTGGTGCTGTATTACAAGAGAGAGACAGAGAGACTAACGATGCTACGAGCAAAGGCAATGCAACAAATGCCATCTTGGAATAAGTCTTCTCCATAGTTTTCCCTTTTGTTCTAATCTGTTGCTATAAACGAGTAAGGGTTTTCGTTTTTCTATGCAAGAAATAAACCTGCTTTAACATGTATTTATAGACGGGGCAAGTACGAAGAAATCATGGAACATGATGAGATGCCAAAAGAAAACAAGGAATATGAAATTGGCTTCAATGCAAGTTTTCTTCTTATTACATAAATTCCACCCCAAACATACATACAGACGATCTTTCTACGCAGGAGAGAGCTGTGAAAGATGATCTGGCTTCCGGCTTCGCATCTAGATTTACAAAGCATCTCTGTTCTGCATCCATAACTGTGTGTGTAAACCTTCTGGTATTGAAAATAGAATTTTATTTGAACAAAAAACAACCCCCTATTTGTGAAAGCAAAATGTCAACTGAGAAATGCTTAATACATTGGACATACATACAATTCTATTTGTAAATTCAAATTTCTTCTCCGCCGTAAATCTTTGAATTTCTGTAGGTTTAATTTTGGATGCCTTTTGGAATCTTAAGCAGAAATGTATTGAAGTTAAGATGCTCATCTTCTGTTAGTCCTTATCATTGTCCACTAATGACAACGCTGGCCAAATTTAATGAGTTATATGCAAATAATTTTATTTTTTGATGCAATGACTTGATAATGCAAACCCCAAATAATTACTGGCAGTGTATTAAGCTGCTGCATGGACTAAAATCAAAATCTTGCTAATCATTTTCAGAGTAGGACGCAACGTATTTTGTTCAAGAACATCCCTGTGCCCTCAATGCATGCACCGAGTGTGCTTCCGGCATTATAAGGTTTAATCATCTGCCATTAGTTTCTGATGGAAAGGATTATGTTTGATATTTTTTATTTCCAAATGGCATAGCCTTCTGCTTTTCTGCAGCTATTGAAGTTTTGTTAAACTCATCAAGAAGATTCAAATTTATGTTGGAGCTCATAATCTAACATATGAAAGGGAAATTTATTCTGATGGAAAGACAAGGTAGAATTTTTAAGAAAGAAGATGTTCAAGATTACATGTCCTTGAAACCGCAATAAAATTGTTCTAGGCATATGATGTTTAAGCCTGGTTTGCAGAACGCTTGGGACCCTTGTTGCTGCACTTCACTTGAACGGCCAGATTCTTGGTCAAATTTGGACAGTTGTCTTTCTTTCCGTTAAAAAGCCCTTTGTCCATTGGAATATCACAGCTAGTTTTTCCCAAGCAATGCTGCTCAAATTCAAGCAGAAATCTCATTAGTCTCCTAGCAGGCAGCAATAGCCTTGGCTGGCAGAAGAAAAAGAAAAAGGAAACAATAAATTATGCAAGGGGAAACAAGAGAAGAGAATTACCTGCTCAACAACTTGCTTGGAAATAGGTGAATCACAAGTTCCAACAGCGAAGTTTCCACAGGTACCCGAAGGATCACCAAAGCTTGCAAACTGCACGGCAACAATCTTCTTCTTGTTTGGACACTTTAAGCGAGCTGCTGGTTTTGCATCATCCGCAACAGGTGTGAATTTTTTATTCTTCCTTTCCCAGGATCTCACATTTGGTGGATGATATTCAGTCACGTAGCTACAGATGGTATCTCTGTTGACAGTTAGGATCTCAATCTTCTCAGGGCTTGCTTCCTCCTCCTCCAATATAACCATAAGGTTGTTTGTTGGTTTTAAGTAAGATCTTGGGATGTGGTATCTGATTTTACAAGCAAGAAATTTTAGTCAATCTCTTTATTTGCTTCGTACTAAAAGAAATTTTTCTGTGCGTGACTGAGAAATATTGCTCTACTTACTCTGATTGAGTAGGCTCTCCAAGAGGGGAGATGTAATTCATCCAGTAACGACCGATGCTCTTGCCATTGATCCAAATCATACCCTTCTTCATACCGGTCATCCGGACAGCAACAGGGGATTTTCCTTCAGGAGCATCAAAGCGAGTCTGCAACAAGAAAATATGATGCCTAAATGAATTAAACAAATTTGTTGCCAGGTGATACCTCACTGAGAAATTTAAAGATTGGTGGCTAGGGAAAATGATATCCCAGCATTACCTTGTACCAAGTAACAGGAGGTCCGTCCTTATTGACTTTGGTCCATGTTACCTTCCTCCCCCCTTCCTTTGTGAACACTTTAGCTGTCTCTCCCGACAAGGCAACCTACAAATTAGGATCACACGATTCACATTAGGCTTTTGCTATCATTGAAGTGTTATTCTTTGATGAATACAAAGCTCATCCATACCTGATGTCCCCAACCATTGGATGACAGATCAAGTGTTCCAGTGTTCAAACCTAGGATTGAGACACCGCGAGGTCCAGCGTACCTATGCTCCATGTAGGCTCCGCTATCCTTCATTGACAAAGAAGAGCTTGCATAAGTTTCACGTCCAAAATTCATTCCCAAATTCTGAAGATCTGTTAGTTATGATGTATGATAGCTACTTACTGGGAGTCCAACTAGAGAGCCCAAGAGTGTAACAAAATTAATCCCGGGCTTCAACTTCACAGAATGCTGGAGGACAAAGCTCTTCTCAATTTGGCTCCCATGTGCAGAACCTGAAAACATTTAGCACAGTTACCTCAAGAAAATCCTGTTACTAAACATGTTCTAAAGCTATAATAATAAGAATGTGTAAGTTGCAATTACCTATAAATTCCCCATTTATAAAAGCAACCATTGCATGGCCAAGACTTGCAACTCTTAAAACTGGATTGATATCTTTTCGTGCTGACAGGTCATTACGATCCACATTTATGCTGGGACGAGAATTTACAGACATGTCAGATTTTGGTTTCAGTGGAAGCACTAGGTAACACCTGTTAGGATTCATCAATTTCATGATGGATAGACTAAAAATGAGCTTATATACTCACGTCGTGGTGAACCAAGCGTAGTCGGTTTTATCTTTAGTTAAGTTATAAAGTTCTCTTGGGATCCTGGAATCTACTACAAGGTTAGATGGAATGGTTTCTGAAAACATCTTCCATTCAAGTTTTCCGTCTGTTTTTCTTGATTTCACAAAGTTTCTTGAATTATGTTGTGACACAACCTGTTTTGCATGAAAGAAAAAGAAGGGATCACTTAGCGGCTGTGCAGCAATCAATCTGTTTCAGGAGGAACTTCTATAGCTCTAAACTCTAAGCAATTATCAACGGAGACAAAGAGATCATGAATTACCGTCATGGTATTATAAACGACAGTCTTGCAATCTGGGAGGATGCTGATGGATTTGGCTGGAAGATAATACTTCTTACCCCTGAATGTAACAGTTTCTGGATCTTTCGTGTTGTTGTTGGCCAAGAAAGCGGCGCAATCGTTGGTTCCAGGTTGCTCAAAGAACCGAGCCTGTAAAGTAAGACAGCTTAAGTAAACCAAATTTACTTTGGATCTGGACCATCTTTTTCTTAAGTGCTTGTAAGGAGAACTCTGGAATGGAGGTCAAATCTCTCGTAGATGCTTAGTTGCTTACCTCTACATCAGCAGATAACCTTTGAACATTAGGGGTTCCCCATAGAAGAGCCTTCTTGCATAGATTTAGAGCCCTATGAAGGTCCTTGAGGTGACCCCATTTTGGTTCCCTCTGCAAACCTGCAAGAAGTGGAAACAAAAGGCCAATGAGTTCTTTGAAGGATCTTTGCTTCTGACAGCATCATAGATTAAGATGTTAAACCTTACCATATTCATCAAGAGGAGCTTCATCATAGTAGCGGGTTGTCACAAATGAGGCAGCAGTTCTATCAAAGTTTGTCCCACCATGGTACTGCAAACACACAGTGACTAAAATGTTTCACAGAGCAAAAGAAATTCTCTTATGGAAGAATCTCAGAGATTTCAGCTTTCTCCTTACCATGTAGTAGTTGACCAGACTACCATTCTTTGAAAACCAACGAGCAACTGAAAATGCAGTATCTTCTGCTGATCTTTGAGATGGGGGATCTCCAAAAACTCTAAACCTGTTACCACATAACATTTATTGGAATGCTGTTAGCATCATTGCTTCATTTGCTGTTCTATCTTGTTCTTTAAATTCTTTCCTTTCTCTTATTTAGGCTTTAAATGTTGTTTTGCATATCCTATTAATGCATGTGAATGGCTCAGTGCTAATCATCAAGGTCTATACTCACTGAGCAGTCCAGTTCTCAGTCCATAGAGATGGTTTGTCAGGACTATTGGGGCCTGTGAAGGTATCTCCGCAGTGCCTTCCATTGCACGTATTGATCTGCACAATAAAGCATGAATATTTCATTATAATTTGCAGACCAGTCCTCTTAGATTACAAAAGTTGATTCGTGAAAACTTGTTAGCTTACCACTGGACCAGGAGCATCCTTCTGCTTGCACATGACCCATGGGACTCCTGTTTTCAGCCCCAGAGCCATATTTCCTGCCCACTGAACATAGCTAACTCCCAAGTTTCTATATGCAAGTTGGACAGTGTTGTACTCATTTTCAATCTGCATTAAAATATGAGAAAAATAAAAAGAAATGGATGAGATTTTCAATGGTAAAGAAATGAAAGATATGCGAGCTGGGATTGTTAGAGTGGAAATAAACCTGAGCCAAGATGATGGGACCTCCTTGTGATGCAAACAATTTCTCTTCTTTCAACTTGTTGATGATCATTGTAACGAATCTCTCCATATGAAGCTGCAAATTTTGAAACTTCTTGTCAAATGCTGTGCTTAATTATTTCACAGAACTTCTTTTTATACAAAGTGGGTGATGCTATTACCTTGAAGGGTGCGTTGTCTGAACGGAATATGATGTCTGGAATCTCTCTCAACCAATATGGAAGCCCTCTAAGAGATCACATTGAAAACAGGGTGTAAGATAGATACACATATAATGGTGTATGTAGCAAAATAAAATATGCAATGATCAGAAGAAGAAAACTAGGAGTTGACTCATACCCATGGTTCCATTCAGCCTGGATGAATGGTCCAAGCCTGATGGTTGCAGACATACCATTCTCCCCAATCGTCTTGATGAACTTCACCAAGTCATATGATCCTTCAAAATTAAACTACAACGACAAAAATGAATCAAAATTAGCCTAACCAATGCTAATTGCAGACAGAGGAACATTCGGTCCAAGATATCGATCACAAAACTGATCTTTTACCTTGCCCTGCTCAGGCTCGTGAATATTCCAAAAGACGTAAGTTTGGATTACATTCAAACCTCCACGCTTAGCCTTCTGGATTAGTTCTGGCCACATCTAAACCCAAATTCAACACAAGTACAATTAGTTAGTCCTACGTTTCCTTTTGCAAGGAAAAAAATAGAAGAAAAAGATGTCGAATAAGCTTAGTAGCAAAGAAAAGTATTCTTACTTCAGGAGTACTGCGAGGATAGTGAATGGAGCCAGAGAAGAGAAGCTCTCTTTTGCCATTGATGATCAAGGACCTCCCATCATAAGTCACACCTTTTTTTTTATCTCCATGAGCAATGACCGACGTAAGCAGCAAGGAAAGAAGTGAAGCAATCAAAAGAACATGGCATTTTACCGCCATCTTTACCTCTCTTAAAGAACCAAAACTCAAAAAAAAAAAAAAAAAGAAGGAAGAGCGCGCAGTTGTTTTTCCCTCTTTTATGAGCCAATCTTAAGGGCAGATACTCCTCTTCGGTTTCGAAGGAGGAGGAACCCGGCAGCTGACAATGAAGGTACTTGCCGACGCCAAAGATATAGAGAGCAATGAAACGTTAAAAGAGGGTCAAGGAGCAAAATTCGGAGAATGGTGTTTTTATAGGTTGCTTTTTTAAGGTATTTGTCGTGGCTGGCTTGCATCGAGAGTTCCATGTTTCTGTTCCCTATTCTTAGGATGGTTCGAATCGGTTACTGACCACATGATCTTACCGTGACAGATTTTTGAATCTGGCGGGTCAAGTCCACCTCATGGCTCATTGAACTTCGAAGAATTAGGTTTGACTACTAAATTTATGATGCCCTCGAGCGACAGAAGAAAACTCACATTTCAATCAAGTATAGAAGAAAATTAAAATTGGGTATGATGGGATTGTGCAAGCATACTTTAGTTAGTAAATAAATATTCTCCTCAAATTATTATTATTATTTAGTAAGAGAATCTATAAAACAATATTTTTTTTTATCAAGCATGAATGATTTATTTAAAACTTGTATAGATGAGAGATTTAAAATATTTTTTGAAAATTTCTCATTTTTAAAATAATAAAATAAAATTTAGTTTTTTCAACACTTTACCATTAAAACAACACTAAATAAATCCAAGCAATTAATTATTAAAATATTACTCTCAAGGAGATGGTTATTCACTTTATTGATTTTTTTAATCTCGATAGCTCAAAAATAATTATATATATATATATATATATATATATATATATATATATATATATATTATTCTGAAGATATTTAAAAGTGTGTTAGATATTGTTTTTTAAAGTGTTTTTTGTTTGTAAATATATTAAAATAATTTTTTTATTTTTAAAATTTATTTTTAATTTCAACACATTAAAACAATCTAGAAAGATTAATTTTTTTTTTAATTCTAAAGCAATTTCTTCGCAACTCTTTAAAAATATTTTCAATTTCATAATGGATTGCAAGCACTAAGTTTAGGAAATAGATCCATCGACAGATTTAGGAGCCAGATGCAAAGAGCATTTATAGAAACTCAAACCGTGCTAAGCCCAGGCCTAGAACCCAAAAAACCCAATAACAAGATTCAACTTCAAGTCCAAGGCAGGATTATTTCATGGGCCTGTGTCGGCTATATATAAAGTTAATAGAATTAGTTTCCTTTCAGTTTTTTTATTTCTCTGGAACAATACATGCTGCTTCTCAGCTGCGTCAAGAAGGTAATGCATGGCTACATGTCCTGCGACTGACTTTGTCAGGGTATGAAAAATATGAAATGATGAGCCTGAAGCTCAGGAACCGTACACTCTCTTCTCTCTGTGTTCTAACTAATTTTCCTTCCATTGTTGCTCATCTTGAGTTTTTTTTTACACCATTTGCACTCCTGAAGAACCTCCAGATTGGTGTTGTTAATATTCAACCCGCAACAAAAACCAGTTAAGGTTTCAATATTTTTCAATACCCTATAAAGAAAGATTGAAACTTTTAATCTTTGTTTGCTTGTTTTGTTGAGATTCAATGCGGGTTTCTCTTAATTTAGTCTAATATGCAGGATTTCTATATTATTGTGTGTATATAATGAGTCTTTGATTTTGGCTTTGTTTGCTAGAATTTTGATAAGGGTATCTCTTTGTTTTTCTGAAATTGGCAGCGTTTTGTGTGTGCTGGTTTGTTATTGTACATAGGGTTAGTAGGTTTTTTTAATTCTCTAGTGGGATAGTTAATTTCTGATAAAATTCAATCAGGGTATTTTAGTTTCGACCTTGTTTTGCCAAGTTTTGCTCTGTGCTTCTCTCATTTTGATTTTGTGGCTGTTGATGTTTTTTTTTCTCCTCAATAGTGTTAATATTTCATGAGAACTCATTGTGGGGTATCTCTTGATTTGTGTTTATTGTGAAGGATTTTAATTCAATGATGGCTCGCCTAGGCAAAAAGAGCAGGCTGTTTTGTCAGTGTTTAGAGATGCTGTTCAAGATTGTCTGGATAATGAGCCAAAACCAGTGGACAAAGCTGTAAAAAAAATGAAAAAAAATTGAATGTATCAAAAATTGAATGCTGATTTATCAATGGTTTCCACCACAATTCCCCTCAAGCTTCTACTGCTTAAAGTTTTGAGGTAAAAGTCACAGCAAGCTGTTTTCGAGCCGGTGAGATAACTGGGCAATTAGAGTTTGGAACCTTTTAGCTCTATAATGTGATAGATCTAGAAAGATTATTTTTACTTCAAGTTTCTTTGTTTTATGAAAAATATCAGGTGAATTTTTTTTATCATTTCAATTTCTTCCTTAACATCAAAGAAAGAGTTGAAAATACTAATCATGGCAATCGAGTTCTCTATGCTAGCATTCATTTTCACCATTACCGGTTTTATCTATATTAATGATATCTCAAAAAATCTGAGTTCCTTGAGGTAAGTTACACGAGGGAGGCAAGATTTATATTTTAGATAATTAATTAACTTTTTAATTATAAAAATATGATCTATTCTCCTTTGAAAAAGGAGGCTCTAAGTAAGTAGAGGTAAACCATGAGAAGACCTATATTTAGAAAATGTTTCTAATAGAAAAAAAACCTCATGAAGAAATAGTCTATACTTAGATAATTTTTAAGTGGTTGAGGGGAACCTAATAAAGGTGAGCCATACTTAGAAAATATTTTAAGAGACTCGTGGAAACCCACGAAAGGTGAGCCATATATAGTTGGGTATAAGTTTGCTACAACTAGATGAGGATCTTTCCCAGAAAGATTACGTAGATGACATACCAAATGCTTTTATGAACCATTAGGACAAGTTTAGGTCCTAAAAAGGGTTTGGTCGCACCTGACTAAAATAATGGTTAAAAAAGATTATAACTTTTGATCTGACTATTGGATTGCACTCAAACTTTTACAGAACATTCTAGAGGCTGTTTTTTTATAACACCACGTCGCTATGCGGACTGGAGAATCTTTAGTTATAAAAAAATATTGCAATGGGTCTTTGGTTTTGGTAGTTTTTGTGATTTTTCTTATTATTTTTGGATTTCTTGCTATTTTCATAAAATAAACTTGCAAATTTAAAGCTCACATTTGCAGCCCCTTTCACCTATAAAATAATTCTGTGTTTATTTTTGTTGATTTTCATGAGTTTTAGTCCTCGTGTAGAGTTCTTATATGGGTCCAACACCCATACTTAACAAAGTGTTTCTGGGTCCAACATCCACACTTAACAAAATGTTTTTGAGTCCAACGCCCATACTTAATAAAGCATTTCTGGTTCCAACACCCATATTTAATAAAAACTTTTTGAGTACAGGCGATGGATGATCTAACCTTAGCTAGATTTATGAGGGCTCTGTATTTTTGGAAATAAAGAGAGATGCCATTTGTAGATGACCACCCATTAGTTTGGGTTATTTGTTATGGACCGTTAAGAAATCTCCAATTACGAAGTGGTGTCGAGTGGTTTTAATTTTGGTCCACAGAAGGCCTCATAAGCATTGTTCCTAAGGAAACAGAAGAGGTTCGTTACTTCAAAAATAAATGTGTTATCGCACTAAAGAGAGTAAACTCATCTCATCTTTGAGATATTTGACGGGGAGAATGTATCCATCCCCATTATTGTTGCAACGTCCGTCCCATCCTTGGAGAAAGGTGTGATCGCATTAGGAAGAACATGTTAATCATTTCCAAGGTAAATTGTACCGTAAAACTAGGGAGACTTTCATTACTTTTAAAATAAATATGCTATCATACTTGGGAGTGTAAATTCATTCCATTTTTAGAAGATTTTATGGGGAGAGCATATTCATCCCCATTATCAATGCAACGCCCATCCCATCCTCAAAGAAAGGTGTGATAGCACTAGGGAGATGTTAGGGAGAGTAAATTCATTTCATATTTGGAAGATTTTAAGACCTAGAAAGTAGAAAACATTTGTTATTTTGAAAAAAATATTCATATACAAGAAACTTACCTTTCTAGTCATTGACCATAATACATTTTCCCCCCACTTTGGGGCCCTAAAGAGGAGAGGGGATTGCGTTTCTCTGATGAAGGTTTTTTGGGTAGTCGTCAAAAGAACTATTCCTAGATAAACATAATTCCTTCAGTTATTGTGAAAATATGACTAACAAAAAAGAAGGTAACCTCTTTACTTAGGGATCATCTACCTTATCAGGTCCGCAAGCTTGGTAGGAGTCCTTGATTAACAATAACTCTTGAAGTTGCATGGATTGAACCAACACTTTTTTGGTAGCCACTAAAGGCTTTCTAAATCCTTGAAGTTCCAACTCTGATAGTGATTAAAGATGATAATGGCAATGAAACCACTAGTTTGCAATAACTCTTGAAGTTACACGGTTTGCACCAACATCCAGTATGTACCGTTGAAAATCTTCTAAAATTTCAAGGCTTCAAATCTGATTGTAATTAGGAATGATAATGGCCTAGCTCCTGGAGGAGCGATTAATGGTTTTTTTTTTAATTATCATTTGTCCATAGACAACTGATAAGAGCAAAATATACATATGTTTTTATTCCTTTTACACTGTGCTTTTTAATGTATTTTGAACTTATTTGAGTTGATGAGAAGTTATTTTTATGAGTTTGGCATGCAGAAGAGACTTTGTGAATTAATCACTAAAAGATAAGAAATTCTGCATTTTATGTTTTGGACCTAGCTTTTTGTGACAAGTCTTTTGCCAAGTTAGAGTTCTAGAATGAGAATGTGGGCTTAATATAATTTGAAGTAAACATGTCAAGCTTTTCAGGTAGGTATTATGGCAAAACTATGATCTCATTTGGACCTTGAATCAGACCTGCAAACTCGAGTCAGAATCCTTCTTGCAGCAGGATTATCTGCTTTCATATTAGATATTCAAACGAGGATATCTTGAGCTTCTGATATTGAAATCAGGTGATTCAAAAATCTAAATTCATCTACACATCTAATACTACAAGTTTCATGCGGGACTCCAAGTCAGATAAAATTTTTTTGAAGGATAGAATCCAGACGCAATCTGGTTGGTCAAAATGGGTCCCTTGATCTGATTCAGAAACTAACAATGCTGAGCATTCCAATACGGCTGAGAGTCTGACATAAAAATGGTGAGATATAGGACCCAATAAAGGTGCAAATCAAGCATTTAACATGTCATGAATGAAATAATATAGCTGAGATGGTCGGATAATGCAAGAAACCAAGTTAGAATCAAAATCTAAATTGCAACAGAGTTGGTATTATAACAAAATTATAACATCAGCAGAATCAATTTTTAACACAAGTTCTGAGATATTTATCCAACCTTAAAGACTAAATAAAAAAGGAACGAATTTAGCATAATGAGGACTCCTAATTAGCTTAAGAATCCTGTAGAAATTCAACAGCCAAAAGGAGAGGATAAATAGAGCAGAACACAGCTGAAATAGGGTCTGAAAAACATTCATTTCTTCTCTACTTTTGTCAATTTTTCAGCATCTATGAACTAAATTCCTGAATTCGGTTCAAGAGGGATGCACACCATCTTCATTAGCACGTTATGAGAAGTAACATTATCATTGTAATTCTTTCAGATTCAAGTATTTATTTTATTATTATTCAGAATTATACTATTGATTGTTATTCAAGCTTATTGAATTGTTTGAGATGGCATGTATGCCTTTTAGTTTCTTTCAATCCGTAATTGTTGTTAGGAACTAGAGTAAGAAGCAAAAGAACTAATTTGATTTGCTGCAACTCTCATCTTGATTTATTAAGGAAGAATAAACTAAGTTAAAATTGTCAAGCTTTCGAACGTTTACTTATAATAAATGCACATATTTTATTCCTAAGACCACTGCCGAGTGAATGAAAATTGCTTTCAATATTACATTCGCTCGATGATAAGAAATTGATTAGAGAACTTTTTCTAATTAATGTACTCGTAATCTCATTGATTTTCCTCAGCTATAAGGGGTATCAAATTTATTTGCTTGGCGTGAAGATTATTTATTTTATTTCGATGATCAACAGATTTATAGGAATGGATGTGTGGACCCTTGAACTGATTTAACGACATATCAATTTATTATTTTCATAATTATTGTTTCTTGAATTTTTCATTTGAAACCCTCATTCTTTCTCATTTCAGTATATTATAGGAAAATTAAACAAAATTTTCCTTGGGTTCGACCTGGTTTTCATGATTATATTACAAATTTATTTTGTTTATGATAGTTAAGTTAGAATTATATTTTGGTGGTTCAGATGAATGACTCCTATTGATGATGTCCCTGAAAATCCAAGCTGCTTGGGGGCAAGACTTATGTCTTGGATAATTGATTAATCTCTTGGTTTTGGAAATTTGATCCATTCTTCCATTGAGGTGGCTGGTGTCTTATACTTGCAAAAATGTCATCTTTTGTGAATTTAGGGACTCTTTGGTAGTTAAGTCACCAACTTTTTCAAAGAAAATACAATAATATTACAAAGAGATATTCTGAAAATAAATATGCAGTAGAGAATAAAGATTCTGAATTCTTTGTTCGAAGGATTCATCTTTTATTTATAGCCAATAAGTCTTTTTATGGAGACGAGGGGATAAAGTATAATTTTGTCTTGATAATATTAATGAGAGAATATCTCTGATATATGTATTAATATTGATAAAAATATCCCTGATATATATATTAATAAAAAAATATCTCTCATATATATAATGGGTCATTTCCTTCCCCAGTCTTAGGAAAATAAGTCCTTCCCTTGATTGAGCCTAAGAGAAGTGTTCTGAGGAGTATTTTGAGCCCTTGAATTTAGTTTGATAACATATAATCTTCGGTTACACAAACGGTGGTAGTATTTCTTCAATCCTAAATCCCACCGTACATTTCTTGGATTTGAACTTGGACCATCCATTGGAGGCTATTAAACGAGTTGTTTTACCATTAAACCACTATCATTTCCGACTAATATTTTATATTCATTTTGAAGAATAAGCGTCGACGTATCGTAATTTTATAGTATTGACTATTGAAGAGAACTGAGAACAACAAGAAATTAATGGGAAGCTGATATGGAGGGATCGGAGCATCTCTGGATAGGATGTTGAATTGAGCAAGTAACTCGAAGATAGGGTTGGCCATTCATGCACATGGAGTAGCTGCCAACCGTCCCATGTGTTGGCCAAATTAATTCCTTGCCATTAATATTTTTAGTTTGCCTGATCAGGAGTTTATTGATATTTCTACTACCTATAATCTTGTAAACTAAAGTTAACAGGGACTAATTAGAACCTATGTTTGAGCTGCAGAACTTTAGCGGGTTAAGATCTAGCTAACGCTACTGTCTTATTAGGCAGATAATACAATGTTCTAAGGTCTGGACAAATTGTTAGGTGATGATTAACGACTCACGAAAGCAACATTGCACGAAAACAGAGATTGACTGAGAGGGTGGGTTGGTGCTTGCATATGTAAGCCTAAGAAAATGAAGGGTTCTTGCTCTGGCAATTGAGATTTTGAGTTGTTTGCACTTCATTTTCCGTTAGATTTTCATGATATCAGCTCATCAATCACATGCTGGCTTGATTTTTTCTCTACATACAGGCCAAAGGGCTTCTGTCTTTTAAACTATCGCTGGCAGGCTACATCCAAAAGGGACCTCAACATTTGCCAGATCCCAATACAAAATTGCTCGTTGACACGTAAAAATTTGATGACACAAAAACCTACTAGGATTAGGTGTGTCAATGGACCCTTAGCCAATAACCTACCTTTATTCCCATGGAGGATTGAGGTGGTTAGAGAGTTATTGAGTGAGATAGGTCAGGACTCAGGATATATAGTCGATGAACGTTGGACAATGCTAACCATTCCAAGTTGCAGGTTCAACCATGTCTCGTTTCAATTCATGAATGGCTTCCCCTGTTTTTGTGATACCTTAGTGGCTCCCCTTGAAAACCAAGGACTCGACCACCCCCACCTATTCATCTTATTAACCTATCAAGTGTCAAATTGCTTCCAATTGAAGGCAATCTTACCAACCCAATCTATCTCTAGAAGTAACATCGGTCAAATCTAGCAATTTTTCACCCTTCTGGTAGGCTGTAGCTTCTTCTTCTTCCTTTTTTCATTTTTTTAATGGTCATGTGGTATTTTTAAGCCACCGAAACTAAATTGAGTATAATTCAAACCACATAAATTCTAGAAACCTAACGTATCAAACATGTTAAGAAAAGAAGTTTGTACTTGCTTAAAAGATACATACAACATAATAATTTGTTTCTAAGATATGTGATGATGGCCCAAGTAATTCAAATAATAGATATTTTATTTGGTGTTTGGATACTGGTTAATTAAATATTCATCTTAATATTTTCTTTTTCATAGCCCAATAAGTATATAATTGATTGTAAAAATCCTAGTACCTGCAAAATAGTTTTTTTTAGTGGGATTTAGGGACTCTACGATAATAAAATCAGTAATTTTAAATAAAGATTGTAATAAGTAAAAAAAAAAAGCTTTAGTTTCAAAGAACAAGAGTGTTTGTTCTTGTTTTTGTATGATAAATGCTCTAAGGGTTAAGATATAAATGCTTTGAGAGTAGAAAAAGTGAACCCTTTACCTAGATGGTTCATGAGATATTTATAATCCTTGAACTTGTTTTGATGGAGTAGAGAGATTGGAGAGTCATTTGATCCTAATGACATTAATGCAGAATAAAAATCTCTAACGTATCATTAATAAGAGAAAAATATACCTTACAAATTATTATTGAGATGAAAATATGATAGATCTTTAGAAGATTTTTTATACACCTATAAATGAAAGGAAATAATTATTTCTAGCATGAATAGATCATGTTAATAGTCTTAAGATAGAACTCAGACCAATTGGATTTGGCGAGTAACTTAGCTTAAGGGAGATAGGCCTGGAAGTTTATTAGACACTTGTTGTCTTGATTTCAACACATGGCTTAACCCATGTATATTAGGTCTGATAAGTTGCTAGACCTACGATGTCTTGGATTCAGAATATGGATAAATTCGAGTATATTGGGTCTGATAAGTTGTTAGACCCACGATACCTTGGGCTCAGCACAAAGCTTAACCCAAGTATATTAAGCTTGACAAGTTTCCAGATCCACGTTGATTTAGGCTCAACATGTGGTTGGACCAAAGTATGTTGGGTATGAAAACTTGCCAGAACCATGGTGCCTTAAGCTCAGCTCATGGCTGAACTCAAGTATATTAGGTTTGACAACGTGCCAGACCCACAGTGACTTGGGCTTGATACACGGTTGGACCTGTGTATATTAGATTTGACAACCTACTAAACCCATATTGATTTGGGTTCAGCACATGGCTGGATCAAAGTATAATAAACCTATGTAGTTTATCATATTTATAGTAGCTTAAGTTCGACACATGAATAAATTCAAGTATATTAATTCTAGCAAATTGCTATAAACAAAACATGTTAGATTCTTTCAAGGGATAAAAACATTGAGTAAAAAAGTATTAATCATCAATCTGTAATTGTCTTGTCGATGTGAAATTTTTTAATTCTGATTAAAAATCGAAAGCTTGAAAATGGTTTTCTTTAGAACTTGTTGGTTGCAACACATAGATCGGTATTAATTTCTATTTTCTTAGAGTACGTTTCAAACTTGACATGGACACTTCAGACGTGTCTAGAAAAAGGGAACATGTATTGACTTCTAGAAAATTTTAATTGAGAAAATTGAAAGTGAGGAAGACATTTTACAATGAAACAAACTAATTAATAGCTTTTATTTTATTTTATTGTGAAGTCTGCACTTTGAAATAGAAGAGAGGCTTTATTATAAAAATTTATGACACTTGTCTCAATTTATATATAAAAAGGCTCAACCTTTTCTTTGATGAATCATGAATGAACACCTCAGAAGAAAATAAAAAGAACCCTTTGTAGAAATTGCCCAGGTGTTCTCTTATGACCTTGCACTTGCACTTGTAATTAAATCTATGACTTAAAGCATTTAAAATTAATTTTTTTTAATGTTTTTGGATCATTTTGATATGTTAATGTCAAAAATATTTTTAAAAAAATAAAAAATATTATTTTAATGTATTTCCAAGCGAAAAATATTTTTAAAAGTAACCACTATCACACTCTCAAACACCTCCTAAATATGTGTTCTCAAACACCTTCTAATGTATTTCCATATTTTTTCTAGTTTTGTTTTTTTATTTTAAAAAATTAAAAATTTTCTTGAAATATAACAAACAATAATCAATTCTAAAACAACATAATATTATCCAAAACTAATGTCATTGTATTTGCTAAAAAGTTGGTAAGGTTTTACTATAATAATCATATAATACATTATCTTTCACTAATTAATACATATATTCTTTTTTTTCCTCGCTAGATTTAAATTTATTAATTTACATTTTTTTTCTGCATTTTATTTATGGTATTTCATCTTTCTGGGTTTATTTAGGTTTCTTCTAC
>Ga0325411_1000829_pt1 | contig 33301 bp, 23 predicted proteins | sample PopdelMetagenome_13_FD_206181 | JGI IMG/M metagenome (GOLD analysis project Ga0325411, IMG submission 206181) | Populus deltoides microbial communities from Bellville, Georgia, United States - Xylem-PdIQD-R4 | ecosystem: Host-associated > Plants > Phyllosphere > Stem > Wood/Secondary xylem...
TAGAATTTATATTTTGTTTGTGTTTTGGATATTGAATTAAATTTATGTTGTTGGTTTATAATTTAAATTTGGTTTATGTAAGTGTTGCTTTGTAACTAGTTATGTGTTTTTTTTATAGGTTTTTTTTTGGGTTGACCCGGGTCAACCCATCTGACCCGGGTCAACCCATCTGACCCGTGACCCGATCACTTGACCGGGTCGATGACCAGGTCGGGTTTCAAAACTATGATTAGCACCCTAACATACCTTACATAAGGTAAGTTGTATTGTGTAGTCTGGAAGTGGTTTAAAGGTGTTGATGAGGTTCCTAACTAATGATTCATTCATGTATCAGAACAAATATTTAAGCTCATGAATAAATCTAACATTTCAAATTTATTATAGGCTCACATGCCTAGGTAAATTTTTATAGGAAAAATCTATATAAGTACTCTGATAGGGTTCACCTATTCTAAAAGGCAAAATTGTTTTTCATTACTCGTATATTGTGATGAAAAAATACTCCAAATTAAAATCAGTGAATACCTAAAATAATTCTAAGAATTTTCTAGTTAATTTCTAATATTTAAATACCAGCCTACTGGTAGATCCACCATTTTTATTAGAATATTAACCATTAATTAAAATTTTATGGTTATTGAAATATTGATCAAATTCTTAAGAAATTTTACAACTTATTATAAATTTCAAAAATACAAAAAAAAAAAAGATTTTCTAAAAAAAACAATGCTAATTTTTTAATTTTTTAATGAATAAAATGCAATTTGTTTTTGTAAGGATTGAGCCATATGCAACTAGAAAAATCTTTTTTATTATTATTATTTATTTCTCTAACGCCATGTTTTGAAAAATTATCTTTTCTTTCCCTAGAAAACTGTCAAAATAGATTTAAGGGTGTGTTTGACAAACATTCTCTTAGGTAAAAAAATCATTAACAAAAGGATGTTCAACCAAACAAAGTCTTAAGTACCTGGTCCAAAACAAAACCAAATGGATCAACCCAAAGACACTGGTTCAATCACGAATCGAATAAAAAACTAAGGTTTGACCCGAAAACTAAACCAAAACAAAGGTTTAAACTGAAACAAAATCAAAGTTGAAAATTAACACAAAACATAAAAGTTTTGCACATCAATACAAATATTTAACCCACATAAAAGAAGTTTATTGTTTTATTATAAAATAGATTCGAACACTAATCAAAGTACCTCAAATACATTATCAACATGTTATTAGGCTAAAAACATTGAATCAAACAAGCATCAAAACCAAGAATCAAGCATTTAGTGCTAGCTTCAGTAACAAATTATTGATCAAAACTAAAACAAACTATTATAACAAAAGCTTGAACATTCTAAAACATGCTTAAAACACTAACAAAAACAAAATAAACTATGCTAAAAACTATCAGATTATTCCAGCACCAGAATAAAACAAAAAAAAATGCAAGATAAGCTCAAGCAACCTTAAAAAAGGTTTAAACTTTAAGAAAGTATGAATAGAAAGGCCATATGGACTCCACCTTTAAACTTTTACATGGTTATACCTTCTCCAAGCTTGCTAGCCATGGATTTTTGTTTTCCTTCTCTTTTCTTTTCTTATTTTCCTTTCACTATATTTTCCTTCCAAAGCTTGTTAGACTTTCCATGTTAGGCTCTTGAACCACCACATTAGGATCTTTTCATATTGTGTTTCTCCTCTGTCTTTTGTTTTTCATTTTCAGGGGGTATTTATAGGATTTTGGTAGGGTTTTTGATGGATTCAAACATATATTGATCAAAGTTTAGCCCTTTGCTTAAAATGAGAGAGTTTTCTATAAATGTTAACAGTTGGAACCTGTCATTTAATGGTTTTGGGATGATGTTTTTGTAACAAATTTATCTTGGTGGTTTTGTTTTGTTTAAAGACAAAGACATGCATCCCTCACCTTCTGATTTTGGATGAAAGATTTATGACCCTCGATAATAACCCTTTAAGAATTTTTAAGTATGAACATATAAAAAGTTGACTGGTTTTGCACAAATGAGTATCTCAGTTAAGGCTTCGCCGAAGCAACTTCAATGTAAACGTTATTGGAGACCACCTGAAATTGATAGAGGAGAAGCATACCTTTCAATTGGATCCATTCTTGCTCAATTTGAAGGTATGTAGCTAACTTGATCAACCAAAAATATAAAAACATAATGATGGTTGATCATGGACAAGATGTTGTAGAGTTTGTTGAAGAAAATGAGATGTAAATATTTGATAGGAGTAGCTAATCTTTGTAGAGGGGGTGTTTCTCAGTTGAATGATGGTGGTTACAGTCCCAGAGGTGGTCGGAGATACTACATTTATTCGATTGAAGGTGCCTACTCGATTAACCAAAACTGTTAAGAAGAAACTAAACAGTGGTCTAATGATGATTTATCTAGGTAAAACCCTAGAAATTAAGGTTTTTAATTTAAGATTTGACAAATTTCACTTTATTCCTTGTTCTTCCAATTGCTTTTAATTGCATCCGTAATTTCCTCTAAAACTCTTAAGTTCATGCAATTTCACCCCTCTCAATTTAACATCATCCCTAAAGTTCAACGTCATTTTCATCTTGGTCCTTGGTTTCTAATTTGTGCATTTAGACCTTTAATTGACCATCAAACTTTCAATTTGGCCATGATTTGGTCAATTTCAGTCTCTACAATCACATGTCTTTTTCAGTTTGATCATTGGTTTTGAATTTCTTCAATCAAGTTCCTAATTGCCCATCAAACTTCAATATTCTTACAATGAAGCCCCTGATTCATCAAATTAAACCTCCCAAAAAAATAATTAAGTCCTCAATCTTTAATTTACTCCAATGTACACCTACATTGACTCTAAAACTGATTTTGTAATCAAGTCCTTAATAAGATTAATTAAGCATTCCAAAATTCTCATTAAGTCTTTACCTATCCAAATTTGTATTTTTTTTACCCAAAATAAAAATATTCACACCAATAATACCATTTTTCAATCAAAATAAGGTTGTTAATTTTGCCAATCTCATACATTTTTGTCCTCCAACTTTTCTATTTGTCATTTAGGTCATTCACTACCAACTTGGACAATCTTCTAGGCTTTTCATGTATGTCCTCTTGTATTTTCAATTTTTTTTTCTATTTTCCTTTCTTGATTTTTCATGGGATCAAAAGTGAGTAACAATATTGTGTTTTAAAATGTGGCCTAGATGACTAGACAGTTGCGGAAAACTCGATTCACATTTTTTATTAAAAATCTTTTAAAGCGATGTTGATACAATGTTTTCTTTAAAAAAAAAATACTAGGGTGATGACATTTTGATGGATCTAGATCAAACTGGGTAAGATTTTCCAACTCATGATCTAGGTCATAATCTTATCTAGGTTTAATAACTTTGTTTTTAAAATATATTTTTTTATTTAATTGAATGATCAACAATCTTTAAAAAAAAACGTGAGAGTGAGTTTTAATCAAGATTTAAATAAGAAAAATAATGCAAATTAAAAAAATACATTAAAATTAAAAAAGAAGAGTTTCACAAATTTTTTAGAAGAAAAACTAAAAAAATACATTAAATTTTTTTAAAAAAGTTGTACTTAAATTTTTAAAGAAAAAGGAAAAAAGTTCGTTATCAAACTCAATTATTCCCTTTGGCAGGAAAGAAACCCAAGCCCATGCATATCTGGATACCTGAGCCTGAAAACCATTGTTTTAAAATCAAGGTCAAATGAAGCTGCTGTTACTTATTTCTTAAAATAATCCACCACTGATCCATACTTGATGGAGTCTGCCTTTCTTCTTCTTTCCACCTTAGTCCTGAAAAGAGAAAACTTGCTAGACTCACTAATAATTAATAACTGAGGCACGTGGTCTTATTCTTTATAAAATGGAGTATACTTCTTTGAGTCTTCAAGCCTTTTTTTTTTTGTATATACTGGTTTGAGTATATATTTAACACTGCTTGTTTTTTATATCAATCTTTTGCACTTGTTATGAATCAGGAGCTCTGTTACTTGCCCTGTTTCTGTTCCTGTTAACAACAAATTCAAATTTTATTTCAAGTGTTGCATGGAATTCTCTTCTTTTTAGGTTGATCCGGGTCAGCCCATCTGACCCGTGCCCTGGTCATTGTACCAGATTAATTATCGGGTCGGATTTTAAAACTATGCTGAAAACCATGTCTACATGCTTGATTTGCTTGATTTTTTATTTTATTTTTTTGTTTAGAAATAGATGAAACATCATCCACTCTTTTAAACAATTAAATGACATGTCATTACATGCAGCACGGGATATGTCATTCATAAACCCCAAAAATAGAGGAATCAAGCAATGAGATTGTTGTTCCTCAGTTTTCTTTTCTCGCCTTCTTTTAGCTTCAAGTACAAGGACTTCTTCTCCAGTACAGCAATAAGCTCACCATCCTCTTTGGATGTTTATAATTCGTAATATGGGTCACATTTAATACTCTTAAAGGTGATACAACGAGTAGGTTTGCATCCCCTTCAAGGCTGACTTTATACCTTTTAACCCAATGCCACTTTTAACAGTGGATCCACACATCTATTACTATTGTTTTGATGCACTGAATTCCATCTGGACCTGCCAAGAACATCTATTTTCCAGGCAATCAGTTTGAAGATGGAAACTCGAATGCACAACTGTAACTGACACTAATTTTTCAAGAGACCTGCAATTGATTTAAAATTTATACTTTCAAGGGCTCCCAAGATTCTGCATGCAAATGGAATATGGACGCTATCAAAGAAATGCGACAAGTCCTTCGCTAAGAAATTTCATTGATCAAGAATTGTAGAAATGTACAAAATCAAAGAAAGATTAAAGAACCAGATGTGGGTTATTAACTATTTTCCACGCCTATCAACACCTAACCAAGCAAGCGCTTATAATTTTAACAACGAGGAAAAAGGAAACAATAGCATTTTAATGTTACATAGATCAAAATTGAACACATTAGAGGAAATGAAACTCGGTTTATATGATGTCTAACCTTTTTTACAGCTTCCTTTCTCTATCCCTCTTGATATCAGAAAATCTGTATAAACTAAAACCAACTACAATCTGGGGGGCAAAAAGGAAATTCCAACTGCCGGCACGAATGGCGGGGGTAAATTACTCAGTTTTTCATTGTGACCATCTGAATACACAATCTCCACCTAGTCACCTGCCAACCCAAATAGGCAAATACAGAAGTTTCACAGCATTTGCATCAAAGGATCACTCAGACATCTCATCTTCAGCTCCACTAGAATGGTGAAGCTCCTCGTCTAGAGCAACCCTCTGTAGTCTCCCAAGGCCATCCTCATCCTCAAACCTTTCCATCCTTGAATTGTTTCCCCTTGAATTTGAAATAGCCTGAAACCATTGTTTAATCTAAGTAATTGAGGAATAAACAACACAGTTTAAAAAATGAAAATTCGTATGGATGATTCCATATCATTACCCCCGAATCTCTCTGTTCAATTGTAGCAGCAACAGCTCTTTTCCTCACAGTTACTCTTGAGGGTATAGGAAAATGTTCAATCTCGTCACCTGATCTGCCCTCCCTGGCTCTCTTCTTTCTTAAACTAATCTTTGTGGGAAGAGGCTGCATCATAAAAATAGTGTAAAGTCACAGTAATCAATGTAAAATATGTGCACTGAGAAAATGTGTGTGATGATGATGATGATGATGATGATGATGATGTACACTGAGAGCGAGCGTGAGAGAGAGGGTTGATACCAAATAGCGAGCTTCAGCTTCATCAAATGAAACAAGGAACGTTGAAGGGTCATCGACATCATCCCCCTGTACCTGATTGAGGTGTTATGAAGAAAAGTTGTGTTCAGCAGTTATAAAGAAGCTTGCTAAGTAACATTAACAGCTAGAGACACTTACATCCCAATGATACTCACGAATCCAAGAATATAAGATATCCTCATTTTCATCATACATATCCTTTGACAGCTGTTACCATAACACAACATAAAAATAATGGATGACAGTGTAGTATGAAAACAACCATTCATTGGAATTTTGAAACATAAGGAGAAATCCAAAACTCAAGTGCCGAGCATTTGGAATTCTGGAAAAAATACAATCTTACCTCATCTGGAGAAGGTACTGTGTATGCCAAAAACTTCTCTGGGTTAGCCGGATCTGAACCTGATGCCACACAAGCTTTCATAATAGCCTGTAATAAAAAATCAAGACCCCACTCAACAAAATGCATCATTAAGTGTTTACTTTTCAGGACTATCCATGCCAAATTCCATGGGTTAATGATAAGTTATGGTTTAGAACAAAATTTCTAACTTGTTTCCAGACATACACTTTTTGTTAACACAAAGAATTTATTGTCTTGCAGTGGTTCACTGCATTTCTATTACTCGCTTTTGATTATAGTCCTTCAGCTTTCTATTTCCAAGTTGAATATTTCTTTTGGTGCTTATTTCTCAATTACTGGTCCTAGTCATTAAATGATGCATAAAAATAAACCTGCAAGTTGTTGCCACTTATATCTCTGATTTTCATTTTGCCTACACATTCACCTAATTTATCCGAATAGGAATCACGAATATTCTAATTCGACTCTCATCTGCCTGCTCCCATGCAATACATCCACTCAAAGAACTTACCCGTGATTCATAGGCATCACGGTCAGAGGGATCGAACCTGCTGTAATTTTCTGCATCAGCTGTAGGAGCACCATCAAATGCTACTGTGACAAATTTATCTCCATACCTGGTACAACGTCATAAAGCTGTGAAAGTTAAAGATTTGAAAGTGAAAAATGCTGGAACGCAAATGATCATCCGCTGTTTTTCAAGTTCCAAAATTTGGCCAGTCACCAGCAATTCTAATTCTTTTTATTTCAGAAATGACACTCTTGACATTCCACACGCTGTCCTTAATTTATATATTACAAGTGAATATGCTGGGATGCAATATGATCATCCACTATTTTACAAGTTCCAAAATTTGGTCAGTCATCAGCAATTCTAATTCTTTACATTTCAGAAATGACACTCCCCTTCCATCCCACACAGGGTCCTTATTTCTATATTGGTGACTCAATGCATATGTAGTCAAAAATTTAATTCCTTAATGTTACTGCATCCTTTACTAATAAATAATATTCTTCATAATTGTTAAATAAAACAGTAAGAGTTGTGGAACGGAGGGGGTGTAACATAATATTTGAAGCAGAAGAAAGCAATATATGCTACTATATCATTCTATGCATACATGTATTTATGTGTAACATAAGTTTCTAAGAAACACAGAAAAAAAAAAATTAAGCAGCATAGCTTTTTTCCCTGACCAAGAACGAGGAGGAAAAGAAGGAAATCTACCAGCCAAACTAGCAATCATTGAAGACCTTTACTTCACTCTTACATGGTAAATTAATAGGAAGAGACACTCTGCAAGGAGAGATTCTATTTTCATACTTTGGAGCACAATATAAAAAGCAACAAATAACACCATACCGATCAAAATCAGGTAGCAGAGGCAGAATCTCAACTGGCTTCAAGTTTTTATTAGTTGCATGCACAGGGGGTAACTTGTTTGAGGCAAACGATGCTTGAATTTCCTTGATTTGTCTCTCCCTGAAAATATTACTAATGCTTTCAGAAAGTAAAGCAAAAGGGTCATATAACTTCTTCTTCTCTTCCAACATTTTCTTCACATAGGCAAGGTAGAAAAAACAAACCTTTTATTGAGATTGTCCAAAAGCTTGCAGCCTCCCTTCATCTCTCTCAGTTCTTTAGCTTGTTTTTCGGTCAGAGACTGAAAATTCAAATGTCTCTAATTATGCTACAGCTTTCAGCAATTTGTGAAGCAAATAACAAGCAATGAACTGCATGAAAAGCATACCAGTTTAGCTGACTCCATGCTAAGAGGAGATATATACTGTGTCTTAACTAGCCAAGACACACCTTTATCTGTTGGCCTTTCTTTTCTTTTTATGCCGTCTCTCTTTACAGGGGTGACTGACTCATCATCAGGCAACAATTCCTCATCTTCAGGAGCAAGAAGTGGTCTAGCACTAGGAGGACTAACAAAACCAGTAGAAAAAAGGGTGCTCAGGAATGTCATGTTGTATAAATTACCTAGACCCTAAAAAATTAAGCTGTTGAGAGATTATACTTGTATACACTGAGATCAAGAAGGTCAAGAGGTATCCCAAGATCTGGCTCAACATATAGTTGAGGTTTATACATTTTCTCCAAAGATGTGATTGTGTACTTAGTAAATCTGCAAATAAGAACACTGACATTGACTGTAATAGTTTCATATTAGGTGATATCCAAGCATATCAACAGAATATTAGGTGACTGGAAATTCTGCAGCATTTTTTTCTCCTTTTTTAGCCAAAGCCTCACTTGAAATCGTTTTGTAAAAACAATCTGCATGGCAAACTTCATAAAAATCAATCATAAGCTGGTGTAAGATGGAATAGAGATCAACTTGATACAAATAAAGTCTTATCTGCTAAACACCATGAGTTCACTGCAGTTACAACATACAAGAATGACAGAAACATGCATGGCCATACTCAATAATCACTAGGTTGTCCATCCATGGAATTCTAAATTCTATTAGCACATCAATACTTTCTTCAAACATCAGATAGCCATATCCAATACTATAAGATATCAGCATCGTTTCAAGTTTTCCATGTGTGAATTACATGTATATTGCTTGCCTAGAGCATTATATAACTTCGTAAAATTTATTATTTATGCTATCTGTCTCACCAATTTACCAGTCATCTTTTGACATAATTTATCATGTGCATGCTTTAAGCTTCTTCTTCCTGTTCGTACCACCAATTTGCAGGATAAACAGGATCACAGCATTTTAGGAATCATGCAAACACTGAAGAAATGCAATAGTTATTATATCATTTCTCAAACACCAATAAACTAGATGCAATGCTTCCTACTGACAACTCTTCAACGAGATTCTTCCTTCTAAATAATTGTGATGAGATATCTTGTGAATACAAAGCTAAATTAGGCTCACTTCCAAAATTAGATGGTAACATCAGAATATTTGTTGGAAGTGTGTTGGGGGTTTGGGGGGGGGGGGGGGTGTGGATTAAGAGAAACAGTGGAATGACTGCAATATAAATTTCATACAAGCCTCATCTAATGTAAATAAACTTACACAAGAGTTAAGAAATTAATCCCCTCCCTCAACACTCTCCTTGAGGTGGAACAGAGATCTCTCATGTCCACCTTTTGGGAAAGATTCTAGGCATGCCTCAACTTAAACTTTCCTGCTAAAATTCTTAAATGCACATATATAAAACCCTCATGCCACATGCACATACCGATCTTTCTCTCTCTTTAAAGGCATCAACTTCGGTTGAGCACTCGGATCAGGAAGTTCATTCCGGAATCTTCAAATAGCAAGCAAGCAAAAATAACATCAGTACTGGAAATATGCAAGTAAATTTCAGTTTAAAAGAAGCGAAAACTAGCATGTACAACAAACTTTACTTGCCAGTCATATGGATAGCATGTCTAGAGTATTAAATAATACACATACTAGAAATCGGTCACAGGATCCAAAAATGAAGAAAAATAAAATATACCCACATGCTGGCATTAGATAACATAGGTTTCCCAATTAGAAAAATGGGTTTAAAGGCATAGTAGAACAAGAAAAATGGGCAAAGGAGAAACTTCAAAATTTGCAAGGAGAACCAACCTAATCCACACAACTAAGTTACCAACAGATTCAAGGCTCCCATAGCAAATAGAAGTGGTTTTCAGATGACACCCAATTAATTTTCCTTATTTAATATCTTGAGATATGGGTGTCCCTCTCTGTATACTGGAACACCCATATAGTACAGCATGATATCCAAGCATATCGACAGACAGAATATTAGGATCTTAGATGTCAAGAATGCACAAGAAATTACCAAATCAATAACAGAAAACCTATCACACAATAATAAAATACCCGCTGTCTTGCAAACTTACAATACAGTTCGTTTACTTTTCAGCAAGTTAGATTATGGTACGCTGCAGCATTTGGTGCTTCTAATATCTTTGAACATTCATTTCATGACTTAATTTAATATAATTCAGTTTTGAGATTCTAAAAGTTCATAAGAAACCCATCACCATTTTCCAGCAAAGTATCATTAGTTAATAAAAAAGAAAGCTGACATGTATAATGAAGAAAGAAAACCGTTGATCCTTGGGTTTAAAATCAATGTTGCTGCTGCTAAGTTCCAAAGGGTAGAAACATTATGAAAGACAACAGGAAATCAATATCATAGAAGCAGAGTTTGATGTTGATAAATTGCTGTGATACATCATGCATTGGTGCAAGTCCCAGTAACACCTAATTTACAAGAAAATAAAAAACAAAGTAAAAAAATTCAAGCATAAACCTGAGGCCCCAAAAGACATAACATCAAACCACATTAGTTGATCGACCAGAGTTAATAATAGTACTAAAAGTGGTCACTGGAGGGCTAAAGGACCACCAAGTTAAAGATTATTTTCAAGAAGAAGCCCAAGTGTTTCAGTCAATTTCTGTCAAAACAACAATAGCAGGCTGGAGACTTCACTAATAAAAGCAGGCTGAGACACATTGGCAGCTTTTGTTGTTATTCTGATTTTAGGACAAGAAGAATCATTCGTGACTATTTAAACTTAATTCAGCATACTCACTTCAACTTGCACAAGAAGGTCGTTGGCTTCTTCAACCTATTCTCAGCCCTCTCCCCACCAAACAATGGAGTTGCCACCCTATCCCCCAACCGTGAACCAACAATGGAACCATGCCCTTTTTGAGAAGAGATCACGTGGTTCTTTAGCAGAGCAGGGTTCTGCGACTCTTTCAATTGCTGTCTACGGTTCTCATCCTGCCTTTGCTTCTCAAACTCTCTCTTCTTCCTCAACCTCCTCTCCTCCTCGGTCTCCACCCTCCCTGGGTGCCCATTCGCCTTCTTCACCACCAGAGGAAGCTGCGACTGCTGCTGATGTTTCCCATGATTGGGATGATCATGTTCTCTCTTCTCCTGAGACACCCCTTTATCTCTTTCAAATGCACTGTCCTTAGGAGGGGGTGGGGAGCTGGGAGGGGGTGGGGGTGGAATTGAAGAGCTAGGAGGAGGAGACGAAGGGGGTGGAGGTGGAGGCTGAATTGGCTGCTGCAATGATTGATGAGCGTAATGTGAAGTGGGATAGTACATATTAGGGGGTGGCGGCGGCGGCGGCGGCGGCGGCTGTTGCTGTAGTGGTGCTGGTGGAGGAGGAGGAGGTGGGTAAGAGGATTCAGGAGGAGGGGGTCGCTGATAAGGGTATTGTTGGTGAGGAGGTGGGGCGGGGCGGGGCGGCTGAGGGTAATGTTGTGAGTAATTCTGATAGTTTTGAGGTGGTGGGGCCAATTGAGGATTGTAACTTTGAGTATACTGATTTTGTCTTTGCTGTTGTTGTTGCGGTGGTTGTGGCGGTTGCAGTGGTGCGGTGAATGGCCTATAGGAGGCCATTGTTGCTTCTTTTTTTCTTTCTTTTCTTTTTCTAAATTCAATTCTTGAAAATCAAATCAAAGTTGTAGAACTAAGTAAGTATCAACTAATTCTCTCTGACCCATTTCTTGAGTTTTGGAGAATCAAGCCAAGAAAGAGACTTTACTACTACTACTGCTACTACTAACAGAGTTAGTAATCTAAAATTCTCTTGACGACCCAACAAAAACCCTAAATCCCATCGACAGTGAAACAAAAACTGGAGAGAATTGAACTCACCGGGATATCTCAAAATGAATCAATCACTTGAATCTCATCTGCCTGAATTTTGCGAGAGAAGAGAATGAGAGGATTTTACCTTTATATAGAAGAGAGAATGATAGTGATTTCTCAAAGTTTTGTTAACATGTTTAATAATAATAAACTTAAAATAGTATGCTTATTGGATGAAAGTTTTTCAAATATTAATATGATAATATATTTAATAATTTTTATTTTTAAATATTAAGATGATAATATATTAGATTGATTCGGGTTAATTTTTAAAATTTTTAACCACTGTTAAGAAATCATGATAACCATATAAAAAATAAATTAAATTAAATTAAATCATGAAGGTCAATTTCTAATTAATCTAATGTTGAAGGATAAAATTAAAAAAAATTAAATTAAAAAAGACAAAAAAAAACTACTTGGGTCAACTCAAGTTAACCTATAAAACCAGCTACGCAGGTCACGAGATCAAAATAACCTCGTAGAAAACAAATAAAAAAAATATTATGAAGTTTAATTTTTAACCAACTCAAAGTTGAAGGATGAAATCTAAAATAAATAAATAAATAAAATAACAAATCAACTTGGGCTAATATGTTAAACGTGAGACTTAAGTAATGAGATTATGATAACTTTATAAAAAAACAAATAAAAAAAATTATGAATCTCCATTCCCAACGCATCTAGTGATGAAGTTTGGAATTGAGAAAAACAAATCCATGAGACCATGATAACTTTATAAAAAAAAATTTAATAAAGAATTATGAAGTCTAATTTCTAAATAATCTAACATTGAATAATGAAATTAAAAAAAAATATATTCAATTAAAAAATGATCTAAAAATATATAGAGAGTCAACTCGGGTTAACTTATTAAACCTGTGACCTAAGTTATGATATCGGGATAACCATTTAGAAAGAAAAAAAATTACAAAACCTAACTTTCAACCAATCTAATGTTGAAGAATAAAATAAAAAAAAAATCTATTAAAAACAGCGACCATAGAAAATAACTCAAGTGAACTTATTAAATTTACGATATGAGTCATGAGATCAAGATAAATTAATAGAAAAAAATAAAACAAAACCCCATATCCAATAGATCAAATAAAGCTTGAAATTAAAAAACAAATATTGATAAGACCGGTACAAAAATTAACATAAAAAATTAGAAAAAAATTATAAAATACAATTTCTAAAATAACATAATATTAAAGAATAAAATTAAAAAAAAAATAAAAATTGGGTTGATGATCTATTAAAGATATTTAATAGATTTTTCCATCACAATCTTCATAAAACATTAAACAATTGTTTATTAGCACAAACATGAAAGAAATAAGAAAATACTTAACTAATCATTTTTTTCATAAATCGTGAGGATCTCGCCATCATGATCTGTACTTAAATTCTTTCATGACATATCTCTACTATGATCAAAGTCCAATATATATAAAAAGCCTAACCTTTCATTTCACTACTAGTCTTCTTAAATTTTTCATTTTCTAACAATACCGTCACCACGAGCTCTACCTTCAATGTTTTCCTAACAAAGAACGTGGCGAGTAACATATTAAAGGTGTTTTTTAATATCTCGATTTATAAGAATAATTAGTTTTTTATTAAAGAATATATATATATATATATATATATATATATATATATATATATATACACATACAGCTCTAATTAATTTTCACATTTAAAAATAATAATAGGAATTCTATAATTATAATGACTTTAGAATTTTCTTTACAAAGTATTTTTATCTCTAATACTTTATTTTTCTTATAGATTCATTAATCAAATATTAGATTAATAATAAAGATAAATAAAATTTTTATTAAAAATAAAAATATTTATATAAACAAAGTGAATTTCATGAATAATCAATATATTCAGTACACATATACACTAGCACTTGAAACCTTAGTGACAGTAATGAGTTCTAGAAACGCCATTATATAAAGAAACCACATGTGTTTCAAAGGAGAAAGTGTTTCTTGGGATCTTGATTAAGGAAAAAAATAAATTTGTCAAGAAAAGAGGTGATTTATAATACAATCCCTGACTTCTAATTAGTTATTTTATTGAAAACCCTGAACTGTATCTCTCTCTCTAATTACATATTCAAACTTTGTTGGTCAATCGTTTTTTATTTATTATTAATCATGACTTCTTACCACTTGATGGACTGCTCCTTCAACTCTATTGAACAATCATAGCTGTTGAAGTATGAAAATCTTGTTGTCAGCCCCATGCGTGCGTTTTTTTTTTGCTGCGTAACAAATATTAGCAAGATGGCGCTATGTGCCGCATATATATATAAACATGCTCTGATGATACGTACAGTGTAGTGTTTATGCGGTCTGTTTTGCAAACACTTGGGACTGTTCAGAAAGACATGGATGCAAATATTATTGCAGCATATTACTATGCAAACAACGTTTCGATCCAGTCTTTGTTTCCAGGATTTCTCTTGTTGATGACTGCATATCGCAGTTTGGTGAATATCTAACACAAGCAAGCTAATTTTTTTCAGCTTTAACAATTTCCACGATACATAATTGGGAAAGAAAAGAAGGAGAAGGAGACGGAGAACGCATACCCTAACCTCTTGTAATTAACTAAAACATCTGAACGGAGCTGCAAGCAGACTAGGTAAAATTTGAGAGTTTGAATATAGTCAGCTACTGTCATCTTCCCCTCCTTCCTCAAAAATCTTATCAACTCTCTCCCTCTCTAATTTTATTGCCTTCCAGTTCTACCAAATTCATCAGCCCACTGAAAATCTGGAATGCATGCAGCAACACTTCCTAACGAAGTAACAAATGCATATCGCCAACGTAGGATGATGATCTATGCTCAAGCAGGATAAGTCACACTTCGGCTGGCGAATCAATCATTTGAAGCACTAGACAATAAACAGGTAATATGTCGCCTCTACCCATTCAATTATTTATACTCCTAGCTGTTTACAGTTAGAAAGAATAATAAAATATATAATTTCAAACCCGACCGTTGTTATCCTATGTATAATAATATCCAACAAAACTTGGACACTAACCAGTCTCTGGAATTCAAACTGCTTGGATGGAACTAGCCTTGCCATTACTTAAATCTGATCCACCAGCTGGAGCACTTGCATGAAACGCTGACTGCCTTGATGGCTCCCCGATTAGTTTCAGGGAGAGTGGTGAAGGCTCCCTGTGGTGTCTATCAGCAGTCTCTCCTAGATGCAGATGAGACATACCGACCAGTTCATCTACAACAAAAGGCTCCTTTGGAATGATTGGAACTGGCTTCAGGACCTCATGATGCGAAGCCGCTGCAACCGTACCTTCTTCAAAGGAGGTGGTATTTGGAGGCCAGTACGGATAGGGAACTGGCATGTAAGCTGGGAAGAACCCGGGAACTGCTGTGAATTTACTCGAACCTGAGACAATTGAGCTGAATTCATTTGAACTGGGAACTATTGGTTTGATTTCACTCAGCCCCATCACGGTTTTATCAGGTTCCTTGACTAGCTCTTGAGATGCAATATCCATGGGTTCAAATTCTGGCTTGAGAGAGAGATTCAATGAAGGTAGTGAATCTGCATTACCAGTATCTCCTGCCCGAGAAGAAGATGGCAACTCTTGCTCTTCTGGCACTGGCTGCGGATCTGTGGCCTGAGAAACATGTAACAAAATAAGGTATAAATTCCACTTTCAAAGTATCAATGAAAATTAGAAATGCATAAAGCAACACATCATCTAGCCATAGCATTAGCTGGCAGGACACTACAGGGCACAGGCTAACCAGCACAAGTTCCTTTCAACAGACTGTAAATATAAGGGTGGATGAGAACAAAAGTAAATTTTGAATAAAAATTCTGCAGCATCGCTGTCATACCAGACCAAGAAGTGCATCTCATCATTGACTTCCAGCATTACAATGTAATTAATCTTCTGGGTGCAAGATACAAATGTTCTGATTATAAAAATGTAAAATGAACATAAAGGAAGCAAGACAGACCATTTCTGGAACCATATCAAAAAGACTGGACCGTCTTTTTCTCCTAGTGGCATTGCTCTGCCGGATGAAAAATTTCTGAGCATGGCTTGCCACCTGGGTGGGAGTCCTGGATACCACAAAGTTTCGAGCGATTCCACGCCAATCTCCTTTTCCCAATTTTTGGAGACCAATTAAGAACAGCCGATGCTCGTCTTCAGTCCATGGGACACCTAAAAATCGAAGACATAAAACACATAAGCCAAACTGCTTCAGTAAACTACTCCATTCATCCCATTATCATTGGCCCTATTGCAATTTTTTAATTGTCCCATTCTATTTGGCCATTTTAAAAATCAGTTTTATAAATATCAAATGTCCTATTGTGTCCTTTAGTACCTTATAAATTTACAATACAAGAATGCAATAGCAGTGTAAGCAACTTAGGGTAGAAAAATAATAACATACTACAATCAGCACTTTAATAAACTGAATTAACAAACTAATAATATGAAGACTTTGACCATTCCAGACAGCAGGTAATTCTCTAAAATTACAGTTGAAAATTCTATGCCTTATCATTCCCACTATAATAATCAGAAAAGTAGCACATTATATAATCTGACATGACAAAACAAGTCAATTTTATGAAACACAGCTCTAGTTATCCCAGAAGAGGTGTAGGCAAGAAACATATGACAGATGACTCAGGAACTATTAATTGGGAAACTGCAGGAGATGAGGGAAAGTGATGTATAAGCTTTCAGATGGTCAATTTAGTGGGGCAATCGATGACTGGGTGGTGGCCATGCGACCACCAATACCAAAACTCAATAGCCAGAAGGAGGTATGGTCAGAGCCATGGTGCTCACATTGATTGGGAGCATTTCATCAAATGCAAGACATGAAAAAGAAAATGATTGACAGGAATCACCTTAAAACACAGAGCTAAGCCAATCAGATAATATCTCTTATTTGACAAGATAATCTTGTTGGAGTGCAGGTCTGACAATAAATCCAATAGCGAATTTTGCATGCTCACAACACATGTCTTATGCAAAAGATTTGAGAAAATTTAAAAATGTTGAAATCACAATTTTAATTGTTGAAGGTGCGAGTCACTCCCACATTCTTTAACATTTTTAGAAAAGGGAACCAATTTTCAAGGAAAGCACCAACCTCAATTGTCATTTATAATTTGACAGTCAAAACATTCACAAAACATGCTTATTACTAGCATTGTATTTTCGAAACAAGATTATAAAAACTATTAAACAATAAGTTCATTTCTGATTAACTTCAAGCTTCTAACACATCTTCAAAACTTAAAAAAAAATAAATAAAGTGAGAGAATTCTTCCTAAGAAAAGAACACCAAAACTTAAGAAATTCACAGCAAAACCTAAAGCTTGAAAATTGGTTTTTACATGGAGAAATTTCAAGAAAAACTCTTGACATGACACAAAGAAAACAGATATATAACTTGTGTGGTTCTTGTGGTGAAAAAAAATAAAAGAAATAATTCAAAATTCGACGTAGCACAGGTCATACAAATCTCATATTAAGGTTGTCAAAAATACTTTCTTAACACGACATTAAAAATACAATGTAACCTCAAATTGTAAAATCATAAGTAGAATTTTTTAACTAATTATATATTGATAATTCCAACCAAGAAATTAAATTACATTAAAATTTAATAAAAAGAATCAACAATATTATAATTAATGAGTGACCTAAATAAAATGAGAGAGATAGTATGAATCATAACAAAACTTTCCAATACAAGGAAGAAATCATTGAAAGGTACAAAGTACACAAAAACTTAGTGACAACTAGGTTGTTCTCGTCGCAGCAAGCTCCCAATCAGTAAAGCTCCAGGTTAAATGAAACCCAAATTCCAGAAAGAAGCACACACTGTGACCCCATAAAACTCAAGATTTTTCCCACCTTTTCAAACATTTCTCATATCTAGTTTGATGTTTATCTGCATGATGTGAATTGTAACATAATTATATCTTTTTAATAAATATGTAGCAAATATTAAAGTTTCTTTTTAATAAGTGTGAGGAAAATATAAAAAGTATAGACACATACAAAAATTTTATGTTATCTTTTGACATAACATTTTTTAAATAGGAAGAGTTTCTCAAACGAAATAAATAATTTAATATAATGATGTCAAATATAAGATAAGACTATAGCTAAATGTCCCTTTAAAAAAAAAAATACTACAATCCAATTTAATAATATGTTTAAATGAGTCTTTTCTTTTAATATTTGTAACTATTGTAAGAAGTAATAATAATTTTTTAATTTTTTTAAAATTTTTGTAACTATTGAGTCAAAGCTAATCCCAAAAGTTGAATTCTTAAAACTCATAATCTTATACTGATTTTGCACGAGTTAAATTTGATTTTACTAGTTTTCGAGTTTTTAGTCTGATTTTGCTCGTTAGATATACGTTGACTCGTAAAATTGAATTTTGCTCGTTAGATATATGTTGACTCGTAAAATCAATTTTACGAGTCAACTTGCAATTTTGACATCAATGTCTAAAATAATGCAATTGTCTCATGTTCTCAATGCATATAAATGAAGCAAAAGTCCTAAGTTTCAAAGAGACTAAAATGCAATCTTAATCGCTTAATCACGAAGTCCATTGAAGATTCTACATAGAATTTCATGAAAAATAAACCAAATACATATTAAAACAACTAAGTTGTTAGACAATAAACCTTTAAAGTTTAGCTAATTTTTCAACTTTTAAAAAGTTTCGAGATTAATAAAGACAGACAAATTAATTTATAAAAAATTAAAGCATATAACAAAAATTAAAAAAAAGGACACTACTACTTGTAAAAGGATCAAAAAAACAAAAGCATCCATTATTAATTAGTGATTCAACCCCACCCCCGGATTGGACTCCCCTCAAACTCCCCGTCTTACTAGCCTACTCAACATTCTACTTCGATTCTAGGTTTTTTAAAGACAACTAATTAATCAAACAAAACTTAATTAACAAACATAAATCCAAAAATTTGTTGAAGACTTGACGCAACAAAACCTAAGGAATATGAATAAAAGAACAAGAAAGACAGAATTTTTGGAAGAAGGTATTACATAAAAACTCTAATTATAGTTTTATTACTGAATAAATCTCTTTTAATCAAAACTCAAAATTACAACTCTCCTAGGCTGTTTATATACTAGAAAAAACGTTCTAAACAAAACTAGAAAAATAATAAAGAAGTTCTAAATTAAATTGAAAAAAAAACTCTAAATTAACAAAGAAAATATAACAAATTCCAAACAATAACTTCTGAACTCAATTTAAGGGCTTTATTGACCTCTAATGGCTACGAAACTTTAACCTCATATCAAACAGGGCTCATGGAATTTCCTAGTAAAATTTTAGCTTATAAAATCTCTTAAATTAAATGTTATGTTTGTTATAGTAAGACTTTGAGTTTGACCGAAATCTCCTCTATCATTCTCTCTATATTGGAAAGAACTCGTCCTTAAGTTTTGGTCATTCATCAAACATAGGAAAAAATGTTTCACAATAAAAACATCAAAAGTCTACAAATCATGATTCTTGAATAAATTATGTTGTTTTTTTTTTCATCATTAGAAAAATAGGATTGGGAACACTTCTGACTACGGGCCCTAGAAAAAAAGTTATTTAAATATCCTTTCTCGGTTGTGCCCTCTTATCCTAGCAACTAAAAAGCACCACCACTGAAAGCTATATCAGCTCCTTTATGCTCTAGTGACCTCTGGTGTGCTGCTAGTATGTAGTTAGCAAACTCAGATAAACTAGCCCAAGAATTAGTCTCCATAATACTCTTAATCTCCACAAAATAATTATTAGTTGTGATCTCTTTCTCACGTTATTCTCATTCTCCACGCATGCATATTTCTTTTCCTTTTCCATAATCTGGAATAAAAACATTAACTTTTTATCCTTGCTTGATTTAGTCTCTAACAATTGCCCCTTTTTTCTTCTAAATGCCAACTAAATGCTTCGCCGATCATTTACTATGTTCTTGTCATATTGTCAAGGCCTGCCTAACAATAGATGAAACGCAACGATATATACGACATATCACTAAACACTATTATAATATTTCTTACCTATAGAAATGAAACAAGACAATGTTTATTCACGATTACCTTGTTGTCTCCATTCAACCAGCTCAGTTTGTATAGTTGAGGGTAGTGCCTAATTTAAGCTACAACTTCTTCATCGTCTATGTTCATATCACATTCCCGCAGCTCTTACTATCTATGATCAGGTTGCACATCTTGTCTTTGATGGTGCATGTTGAATGAAAGATATTAGTGCACAACAAATCCTCACTTGAATCATCCTCAGGAGTCAATAGGCTCTTTTGGTTCACGTAAGTAGCACTACCATTTTCATACAACACTTATCCACTACCATCTAATTCATCATAAACATGTTCATCTTTGGGTTCTTCAATCAAAAGGTTCTTTCCCGAACTACTCTCCGACTTTCAGCATTCGATGGAGCGATGCCCCTAGTCACCACACCTGTAACACCTAAATCTAAAACCAGAATCATAACTAGAACCCTGACGTGTGGTTTGTTGAGTGGTTGGTTTAGGCTAAGTAGTTGTTCTCTAATCATTGGATGCACTCCACTAGTATTATGGTCAAACCAAAAGTCTTAGTTGGCTACCCTCACAACTTGTTTTTTCTCCATAATTAGGGCCTTCTAATAAGCTTCTGAAATCATCCACAATGGTTGTAAAAATAGGAAGTTCTGATGGACTATCGTAATCCATTTAAGTATTTGGTCATCAATTACTCCTTTATTTTTTACAGATAATTCCTCGCCACTAGCTGATAGAAATCATCAAATGCATTCATTAACATCTCCCCTCTTGCCTCCGCACATGGAGTCGTTGGTATAAAGTTTAAGTGTATTTGAATTGAAGGGGAGAAGGAGATCTTTCATCTTCTTTCCAATCTTTTCTCATTTATTGATCCTCTATTTGCCTTAACGTTTCTCAAGTTATTTTCAATTGTTTCCACCAAGCAAAAACTCACCCCTTAATGTGATGGCAATCAGCTTCACCCTCATCCATTCCAAGACTTTCTTATACTAAAAACCCTCTCTACTTTATGTAGTCGATAAATTCCTTTGCTTGCAAGGCTATTACGAACTCAGAGATTTTTATCTATAACCCTAAAGTCTCCATGATACTTATTGTGATTATTGCGATCAAAAGGCTGCCTCTTTTGCACCTCTCGCCCTTGAAAATGATTTTCAAATTGTTTATTAATTCGTGAACACTATTCTCCTTATGATCCTCTAGGGTTCTCACCACCGCTAACTAGAGTTAGTTATGCAATTTGTGTCTGCATGTCTTCTATTACCAACTACCGGATGTCTCTTTCCCTAGCAGGAACCTCCTCATCTCCTCCTACATGGCATGTCCTATTCTATGACTTCTTCCAGCAATGGTTAATTTAACAACACACAACAAGCAACTAACTACCAAAAATCACTCAGTTTTAATACCAACTGACCCAACCAAACCCAAGGAATAGAAATCAAAGAACAAAAATGATAGACTTTTTGGAGGAAGGGGATCACACATAGAATCTCTAATTCATAGTTTTATTATTGAATAATTCCCTTATAATAAAAAACTAAATATTACAGATCTTCTACTAAATATTACAGATCTTCTAGGCTGTTTAAATACTAGAAAAAACATCTCAAACAAAGCTGGAAAAACAATAAAAATGTTTTAAACTAAATAGGAAAAAAATATTATTTTAACTATGAAAATATGAACACTCCCGAACACTAACTTCTAGGACTAATTTGGAGCCTTGTTGTCCTCGTATGGCTATGAATCCAGCAATAGAATTGAAATTTATGCCCGTTATCGTATGGCTATGTGTTTGACCAAAACCTCTTAGACTGCTAACCAACCGACCAACAAAACTTAATGGCACACACGAACCAAAGAATAATCCAAAAGGTACAATGATAGATATTACAATTAATTATAGGATCAACAATATCAATCAAATCGCCTACGTCATCCCGGAACCGTATCAAACAACATCCTCAAAATCATCAAAATAAAATAAAATAAAAATTAGCAATTTATTCATAAACACAAATACATATATGTTTATAATAAACAAATTAAAAATAAACAAAACGAAACCTTTTTTTCTGTCTCCGCGTTGATTGGTAGAGCAGCTAGCATGGGCAGCCGGGTCATCAGACAAATAGCCGTCAGGTACATGAGCCGAATCACGGGCATGATCAAATAGAGGAGAGTCAGGATTAGGCGAAGCGGCAGCTGATGAAGACGAATGGTAGTGCACCGACAAGTTTCCCATACTCGCACTCTTTTTAATGATTGACCCATCGGTCAGCCTCACGCCGAAGAGCTTCACTCCGGATAAAGGAGAAGAAGACGAAGACGCGAGAGAGGAGCGCGTGGGACAGGTTCGAGAGTTGTGGCCGTTGTTGCTGCAATGCGAACAACGCCGCGTCATGGTGGCTCTCTCGGCGGAATCAACACCTAGTAAAGCTGAGTCTGATAATCAAAAACAATATGAACGGATAGTTTATTTATATATGGGGGGGGGGGGTTCGTGGAGTTGGGGGGGGGGGGGATTCGTGGAGAAGGGAGGGATTTTATTTTCCCTCTTTGTTTGTTTGCTTGAGTAAGAGATGAGAGAGAGATAAGGGTGTTTTAGGAATTTCATCATTAAGGGGATTGATTAGAGGAGAGCGGGGGATCGCTCGTTGAGGCAACTGTTCAATTGTCAGCCTTGTCCTTCTCACAGGGATAGCGTCATGTTTTCTTTTATTATTTTTTTATTAAAAAATGGAATTAAATGGTTAATTCATAATTGATTTTTTTTATTTTTTTTCTAGTTATATTGTTTTTAAATTAGAATTCTGATTTTTCTTATGAAAATAGTTTTAAGAAGTAATATAACTATTATTTTAAGATTTTCCTTCACATCTCCTTACATTTTTTTTTCTCGTTGCTTTTTTTTTTTTTTTGGTTTCATTACCAATTTCTCTAGAGGGAATGGATCCACGAAGACGGTGGGAGCCCTTGACTATGGTAATATTTGGGAACGCGGTTGCGGCGGTGTTTTTAAAAAATTTAAATTTTTTTGTTAAAATTTAATATGATTTGTATGTTTTGAATTGTTTTGATGTGCTGATATCAAAAATGATTTTTAAAAAATAAAAAAAATCATTGACATGCATTTTAGCACGAAAAGTTATTTGAAAAGCACCCGCAACTACACACTGCCAAACACGCTCTATAGATAAGCCACGTGGATTTAAGTGGAGTCCACCTTCTAATTTTTGTTTTATTAGGAGGTGTTGATGCATCCGTCAGCACACCTATTTAGAGGATGATTGGGTTAGAGGTGGAGGTTGAGGTTTGAATGTGGGACCCACTAAAAAGTTATGAAAAACAAGAAATATTAGCTTTTGTGGTTGAGTTTTGTGCATAATTGGGTTGTACCCAACTACAACCTCAACCACAAAAGCTAAACCAAACACACCCTTAGAGACACATTAATGAGGTTTTAATTTTTTTTAATTATCATCCTAATCCATGAGAAATGACTGATAATTATGATGTCGTTCAAAAATTTCGGAATAGTTTATTTTTACGGTATAAAATTATATTTTAAAAATTTTAATTTATTTATTTTAAATTAATTTATTGTAGTATTAAAAATAAATTTTTTTAAAAATATATATATTATTTTAATATATTTTTTAAAAATATATATTTCAAAAAGCTACCATTAAGTATGCTCTAATGCATGTAAGTTTTTTTTATTATAAAAAATAATTAATTAATACTGGTTAGTTGAAATAGGGTGTCACGTCCAAGAAAGTTTTCTAAAGCACCCTGTTGTTAACCCTTTACCTCAATAATATTGCACTTGCTTGCAGCCGGTTCTAGGGGATAATATTTTATATTATTTCTAAAGTATTTTATTAATATGAAAAACTTCTCTAGAATGTACGAATCGACAATGAATTTCAGAAATTTTTTAAAAATATTTTTTATTTAAAAATATATTAAAATAATATTTATTTTATTTTTAAAAAATTATTTTTAATATCAGTACATTAAAATGATCTGATAACACCAAAAAAATATTAATTTAAAGTAAAATAAAATAAAAATATTTCAAATTTTTTCAAAAATATTTTTGAAACATAAAAATAAAAAACTATATATTACCGTGTTTTTTAAAAGAATTAATGGAGTTATCTTTTACATGTATCTTTTTGTAATAAACAATTGCTCCTAGATAATAAAAAAAAAATAGTCATTAGGATCTTATAAAAATATTATTCGACCAACAATAATTACCTTCATAATCAATCTTAATTAAGTGGTTCATATTTAAATTATAAGACGAATTTTATATAAAAAGTAATTGTGAATTAATATATTTATAAGAAGTTTTGTTATCCTGATTTTTTTTTATAAAAAGTCGTGATTAAATTCAGAAAATATATTATTTTCTTTCTAAAACAATAAAGAAAATATAATATTTTGGGTCACCAATTTCTTTCAAAAAAAAAATTATGCATAAAAATTTATTATTATTATAAAAAAAGATTCTAACTAAAAGATACATAAAGAGGAAGATTATAAGTAAAAATGTTAAAACATCCTAATCTCTCTCTCAATATGATGCCCTCAAACCTTTATATATATATATATATATATAAACACCCACCAAACACTTTTATTTTCCTTAAAACACCTAAAAGTCAAACCATCCTAATCTCTAAACAATCATGGATGTTTTTATGCTCAAAATCCATTGGTGTCTTTGTTGTCGTCATTGTTGCCGCCACCCCGGCTCTTTTTCTAGTTCTACAAGCAAGGTAAATATATTATATTGCTATAAATTTGTGTTTGATTTAGTTGAAATAAAATAATTATTTTGGTTGAGTATATAGGGTTTAGGGTAAATTTAGGGTTTGTTGAATTAATGATAAATTAGTTTTGAATACCATCAATTAGGGTTGATTTAATATAGTTGAACATAAAAATAAGTTAAATCAAGTATGAATTAATTATTTTAATTAATTATGTGTTGCAATTAATTTTGTATAAATTGTTGAATTATAGATTTTGTATGGATTGTTGGAATCAGCTAATAATATAATTAACTACACTTGATGATTTCATGCAATAAAGCATGAATGTGGTAGAATTATGATGAAAATTGATATTTGCTTTGAATTATTTTATTTTTTTATGAATTTGAGTTTGATGTAATGTAATTGAGTATGAAAATATCAATTAGATTTGGCATCATGAATGATGTTTAATTTTGGTCAAGTTTGATTTTACAGTAAATTTTAGGAATTTGCTATGAATTTTGCTAATTAAGGTTGGGGTAATGCAATTTAGTTAAAATTACATTTAATTGACTAGAATTCAATTTTTTTTTTACAAAATGTCTTATAACATATTTATATAATGTCATTACAGTGGCAATATTATTCCTAATGTGAACAATAATATCATGTATAATGGCAGGAGTAGCTTTTTGTTAAATAATAATTTAGGAATGTTATATACAAAAATGAATGTCATGAAGATGAGTGGAATTATAATAATATTAATGTTGAAATAACTTGGAGGTGTCAAATTTGTGAGTATCAGTGTTATCCTATAGGATACCATTAGTATTGTCCCTAATATTTTATTAGCAATATAAATTTGAAGATCCAGCTACAAAAAAGATTTAATGAGGAAGTGTTATGAACCTTCAAGACACAAATTTGATTTGTGGTATGAAAGGTAAGTCAAACCAAGCATATCAAAAATGACTTAAATGGAAACTAGAAGAAAAGTAGGCTTTATGTTATAATAGTGGTCACTGACAACTAATATTTCAAAATCTTTTAATCATGTTCTTAAATATGCTTATGCAATGGATGTTTCAACTTTAGTGCAATTATCATTTTACAAGTGTAATAGTTATTGGGTCAAGCGAAAACATGAAGCTAATGATTTTATTTAATATGGAATAATTTGCCCCCCAACAAATTCAGATTGATTGATAATTAGCAGAGATAGATCAAAAAATCATACTACAATGTTGTTTGACTCTGAGCAACAAATGTTCCAAGTTAACACCCCAATTAAATTGAGTGTTGTAGAAAAGTTAGACAAGTAGTTAAACTGAATGAGAGAACATGCATATATGGTAATGACAAACATTTCAATGTCCGTGTTCACACGTTCTTATATGTTGTGCTGAGAATCACTTAGACTTTACATAATTTGCTGATGATCAGTACATGATTTAGAGCTGCATATCAGTATATGACATGTCATTCCATCCATTACTAGATGAGTTAAAATGAAGTAATTACACTAGACCTCGAGTTGAAATAGACTCATCTAAATGGAAATTCAAGCATGGTCAATGAATATCTACTCATTTGCATAACGAGATGGATGCAAGAGAAGGTCATACACATTATATGTGTGGCATATGTAATGACACATGCCATAATAGAAAAACATGTTCTAATCGATAATGTATGTATGACAATATAATTGTATGACAAAACATATATTTGTTATGATATATTGTAATATTTTTGTAGAGCATATTATACTTATCTAATTTCACATCAAACTTAGATATTATTACATAGGATGTCATGCACTCAAGGTGGTGGATCGTCTACTCATTTTAAGTGTCTAAATTATAACGATTATATTCTTGAACAACATAATGATGACATCCACAGAGAGCATGACTATAATCATGGAGAGCATGATTTAGAGTACATGCCTAGTGGACCCGCTAACATATATGTCCTGCAGTTACAGAATAAACATCGATTAGAGGAAGTTTTCACTGGTATTATAAGAATATTTATTTTTAATTTACTTAAAATTAAAGGTATTATATATTTATGTATTTATATTTTAAATTGTTATACAGGATGAGACCATGATTTATTATCGTACACATAAGCAGATGAGACTACAAGAACAAGTTTAGCCATATGTGTTCCAAACATGTTTTTTATATGTTAGTTTTTAAAACCAAATCATGCTTAACCACGACTTGATCCATACACTGATTGAGCGATGGAGATGTGAGACACACACATTCCACCTTAGACATGAGGAGATAACATCGACATTACAGGACATGGCGATTTTACTTGGACTGCTTATTGATGAATTGGCAATCACATCTACCAGCATTCATAATTTTATTGTGTTACATTTAGATACCCCATTCTTCTGAATTGAAGGGGGTAACATGCGTCTTAAATGGATTGAGAAGACATTTACAACACCACCAGATGATCCTAACAATGAGGTCTTGCGAGGTTACCAATTAATTATTATGATTTGAGTATATTGATTATTTGTTAAGTTTGGATTAATTGTTATGATAATTTTAATATGTTACGTAGGTATACCAAATCATATTACTATATATGTTTGACAGTGTGTTATTTACAAACCTCATAAAGAGATGTGTCTCTAATTTATTTAACGCTACTATATGATTTTGACGTCATTTCCATATATAGTTGGAGATCTATTGTGTTAGCATGCTTGTATAGACATCTATGTCTTGCATGCATGAAAAAAGCCAAACAAATTAGGGGATGTTTGCTACTTCTACAGGTATGAAACGAAGAATTTCAAATAACTATTTATATTTTAAATGTTTCTTATTAACACAAAATAAACAACTCATTTTTATTTAATAACAATTATGGTCTTAGAAGCATCTTCATATGGGTCGGCCCTAAATACCTAGATTATTGCTTATGACTATCCAAACTATAAGCGTTACACTTTAACTCCTACTAGAATACAGGTATTGCAAAGTTATTTTGTAATTTTATGCATTTATATTGTTTAATTTTAACTTTAAAAATACAATTAAACTGACATATTTGTAATGTTAGATGGTGTGCTGGTAGAGTTTTTTATTGTAATCCAACACATGTATTGACATTTTATTGAAATGAGCTAGATTGTAAAGCATATTATCCAGGTATTTTTTTGAATCATTTGTTAAATAAAAACTTAACTTCATCGGATTATTATTGTTTAATATTTAAAAAACTTATATTGTATAGGTCATGTTGGTCCTGTTGATATTTTTCGAGATGTTTAAGTTGCATTATCCAAATTGATAATGTGATAGTTAAGCTACAGACAACACATTCTGGTCAACATTGATATAAGTGATACTTTGTATGCCATAAGCTGTTAGAGTAAAAATGATGATTACGACTAATTAAATTATCATGAAGTTTATGTATCACAGTTGGATGCATGAAGGAATGGGATATTTACATAAATGTATCATGTGATTACAAATAAGGATTATTTGATTTGGTACATAAATATCACACGTCAGGTCATTACTCCAAATCCCAAGCAGGTTCCTCTACCTAGATACATGCAATATGAACAACATGCCTAGTGAATTTAAAATATCATAAGTAATCAAATCTTTTTATAATTAATTTATGTTAAATGTTGGGTTTTATTTATTGATCTTTTAATTTAACATTAATGTTTTATTAATATTAGGTTGCTTACACAGGAGGGTCGAGAGATCATATCTGTGGTTTATAATATTGACAAAGAAAATGAAGGATACAACTATGTGTCCTGGTGGTTCGATGTTTGCCGTATTGGATTTGAAACATTTGGAGAGAGGTTAACTCTTGATGATTCTATGGTAGAAGATGAGGCCACTCAAACAGGGGTAGGAGATGGACCCAATCGTGCTATTAATGAGCATAGGTCATCCAGTAGATGATGTAAACATAGATAGATGGATGGGTAATGTTGATATATTTTGTTATTTCAATTATTATAATGTTGTATTATTTAAGTATTTGAGATTTATTTTGTATGTATATATGTTTTTTTTATTTGCATTTCTAGGGCTACTTGTGATTACAAAATACGAGAATTTATTAAGTTTGGTTATTGTGGTTCTTTGCAGGGTTTTTTAAACAGGACAAAATTTTAGGTATAGTTCCTATATAGGGAAACTTTGCCCAAATTTTGTTAAAACTGGAAATTTTTAACTCTCTAAAATCATTAACTAAATTTAATATCAGATTAACAAACTATATAATAAATCTCATAAGAAACATTTTTTGTTAGATTTAGATGTTAGAGAAATTTGTTGCTGAAAAGGGCAATAGGCTTACTGTCAATCATCTGGCTTAATCGGTTGGCCAGTTGAACCAATTGTATGAACTGGTCAACCAGTTCACATAAAAACCAAAATTATATTTACTTTTTCTTCCAAATATATTTTATGAGATAAAATATACATCTTTGTCCAATTTATAGACTAAAAAAATAGACTTCAATTAAAATCTCAAAAAGTTATTGTTTATATAGTAGTTGTCCTATGTTTTTCAATGTCAGACGATCAGCCAGTTTAACTGACCATTATGAACAAGTCGACTAATTTATCCTTCTTAATAATACTAGAATTTAATTTTTTTTTATCTTGGTTGCGAATCGTGACATTTAATTGATGTCGCAATTCATAAATATGATGTTTGATTAAATGTTGCGGTTATGAACCGTATCAAAATTTTAATTGATGTCGTTGTTCTGAAGTGAAATATCTAAAAACATGATATTTTGCTAGAACTTTTTCTTGTTGTGTTAATTTACCTTATCTTTTTATTTTGTATATTAATTGCCAAATTTGCCCTAATTGTGTTAGATATGGTATTTTTTTTTGGCAATATATGCTTATAAAGATATACAGATGATAGAAGGAAAGTTAAAGCACAACCATTTGTTACTTCATTTTTTTGCGTAAAGAAAAAACTTATAAATTTAATTCTTAGCATTATATTTTTAATTTAGACAATTAACTCTCTTGTTTTCTAAATTCACTATGTTATTTTGCTAACTTGTTTGATAGTGAAATAACACAGTTTATATATGTTACAATTGAAAAACATAAAATTCAAGTTCATCTCTATTCAGAAACGTAACTTTCCAAATAAATTGTGAAATGAGCTGTATAAATTACGATAAAGAGAGAGGAAAAAAGAAATAAAAAAGAGACCTTGAAAGCACATCAAAGCTCTTATAATGACAGTACCGATACCATTAAAAATATCTCGACAAGATAAATCCAATAACACTAAAGAATGCCACAAACGATGAATGAAGTGGGTTAACTCTTGCTACCAAAGACAAGTGAGTCACCTGCCACCTTTGACCGACAAATGTGTCACACTTAGATCATCATTATTAACATTTCTTAATGTTATTGGATTCATCTTGTCAAGATCTTTTTGTTGATACTGGTGGTGTTGTAATCGGAGCTTCGGTGTGCTTTCGATGTCTCTTTCTCTCTCTCTCTTTCCTCTCTCCACTATTCATCATAATTTATGCTAACTATTTCACATTTTCTTTCCAATGTCATGTTTTTAAATAGCAACACATTTGAGTTTTGTGTTTTCCTAATTGAGTCATATATAAACTATATTATTTCATCAATTTTTTCAACTAGTATTATTTTGTCTATTGGTTTTTTTTTTTAATGCTAATATGCAAAAGAAGTAATTATCCAAGAAAAGCTAAGTAGTGCAATTAGAATTTGGGACATCTGTGTTTTTCTAATAGAAAGATTTTATTTTTGGTTTAATTTAGCAAAATTTTAATAAAAATAAATTATTTAATTCAATACATTAAATAAGTGATATTTCATACATAAATAATCTTAAATATTCAAAATAAATTCTATAAAAGGAAAAAAACATAATAATTAATTAGTAGTTTTAATTATAATGCATGTACTAAAACATTAATAAATATAATCATTACAGATATTAGGATAAAATGACAATTTTCTATATTTCATATCGTCAAAAGATTATCACCATATTCATTCATTATATTAAAAGGTATGTGCTTACGTATGTCTATTAGTAAATTAACCAGAGCAGCATATGCTGCATTCCAAATCAATATTTTTAATGTAAAAAAAATATCTCAGTGTTGCTAACATGTTTTCTAGCGGGGAGAAAATTTTAAATTATATAGGGGTTAACCCGATATAACTTGATCGACTTAATAAGTTCAAAGGTAATCCAAATGACATGTAAAAAATAGTTTTATTGAAAAATTAATTTCAAGATGATATTTTTTAATATTAAAAAATTAATATATTGTATCAACTTGACTCAACCCAGATTAATCTCGTAACTCAGATCATGAGATCATGACAACTCAATATAAAGAAAATTGAAATACTTTATGAAGTTCAATTCTCAATCAACCCAATATTGAATGATACATTGAAAAACAAATTCAATTAAAAAATAACTCGAGTTTACATGGGATATCCTGCCAAAGTTGTGACTCGTGTTATGAGACCGGGATAACATCATAAAAAGTAAATTAATATAATTTTGAAGCACAATTCTCAATAAACTTAATGTTGAATGATGAAATTAAAAAAAAAAACAAAAAAAACCTACACAAGTCAATCTAGATTAATCTTCCAAAACCACGATTTGTGTTATGAAACCGAAATAACCCTATAAAAAGCAAATAGAAATAAGTTATGAAGACCAACTCCTAATCAACCCAATGTTAAATTATGAAATTAAAAAAAAACTTTAATTAAAAAAATATAAAAAATAGTTTGAGTTAATTTGAGTCATGAGACTGAGATAATCTCATATAAAAAAAAATTAAACAAATTATGAAATCTAATTCCCAATCAATGCAGTATTAAATGATGAAATTGATAAAAAAAAATTAAGTCAACCTAGGTTAAATATTCAAATCCACAACTTAGGTAGTGATACTAGAATAACATCATAGAAAGCAAATCAAAATAGATTATGAAGTTCAGTGCCCCAACAAAACCAATATTTAAAAAAGAACTAAAAAACCTTGAGTCAAGTAGGGTTAATCCAGCAAACTTGTGACGCAAGTCATGAGACAAAGATAACCTTATAGAAAACAAATTGAAATAAATCATAAAACCCAATCCATAGTAAACCAAATATTAAAAAGAAAATTTAAAAAAATTATAAAGCTCAATCCTAGTGAACTTCATACTAAAAGATGAAATTAAAAAAAAATAATTAAAAAAACTAAAAAACACGGTTCAATAAACATTGCATTGTGAGGAGGTGAACAATGAATTAACATTCTCTTTTAGTTTTTGTTAATAATAGTGTTGCTGAATTGATAAAAACTAGTCTGTCTAACTCTAAGGTGTGTAGTCATAATATCATATAACTAGATAATTGGTACATGCTACGCATAAGTCATACCAATTTTGTTTTACATAAAAAAGAATGTCAAAAAGTTTCAAACATGTTTTCTAGCACTAAGAAAGATCTTAAACATTAACTCCTAATATGAGATATACGATTAATAAATAGATTGAGGATTATATGAGTCAATAAATGCTAGATAAAGATCTTAATGCTAACTAAAAACTAAGTTATCAAGTTAATAAATAGACACAAATAAAAATATTTGATCATATGTTGTGAAGAGTCCTTTAATTTTTTAAATTAATTATATGACACTAAATTAATTTTTTTAAATAATAATTTAAATTTCATTGAATTAAAATAATTTGCTAATAAAAGCCTTTCTTTTCTTATTAATATCTTTAATAAAAACAAAAAAAAAATCTAACAAGTGTTTTCTATGTTATTTATTTAATAAAAACAAAAAGCATTCAAAAGACATACAAATAAATTATGACAATTTAAAATAAGAATAAAAAAGACACCTCTCAAACTAAGACTCATTTGTCTCGTTTTCCATCATAATATATGTTTCTTAGATAATATTCTATCATTATTTCAAAAGCAAGTTTCAATTTGAAAAAAAATAAAACCCTAATAATTTTAATGTGTGTGTTAAAAAAATATAAAAATAATACAATGCTTGTGTATTGTGGGGAACTCTTTAAAAATATCATCAAACCAAACTCAACTGGTCAACATTAAAACCTTCAAACCAGAATTCTTGTTTAGTCCAAGTTTTAAATTAAACTGTGTATAGTTTAACCTGATATCATCCAATCAATTTGGTTGGTCAAAAGGTAAAGTAGAAACCTTGTTTGACTATAAAAAAATAAGCTCAAGATGTGTTTTCTTGAAAAAAATAATATTGAGATGATAACATATTAGATCGATCTGAGTCAATCCATCAAACTTGTAATTCTGTTCATGGACCCAACCGGGTTTAATAAGTTTGTTTTTCTAGAACTATTTTTTATTTAATAATATAATAACAAAAATAGACAATAACAATAAACCAACCAATTAAAAAAAATTATTATAATGGGATTTTAAAAAACAGTTGATGATATTATAAAAATATCTATACAATCTTATTCAAGAAAAAGTAAAAATAAAATAAAATTCAATAAAATAGTATCCAAAATACATTCTTAATCAATGTAAGAATAATATAT
>Ga0325411_1000832_pt1 | contig 33191 bp, 23 predicted proteins | sample PopdelMetagenome_13_FD_206181 | JGI IMG/M metagenome (GOLD analysis project Ga0325411, IMG submission 206181) | Populus deltoides microbial communities from Bellville, Georgia, United States - Xylem-PdIQD-R4 | ecosystem: Host-associated > Plants > Phyllosphere > Stem > Wood/Secondary xylem...
ACACTTCTCTCAGTTCTCTGTACACAATCCAATAACTAGTTTCAAAGGGCTCACTGCATTACGGGAAGCAAAAGGTGGAAGAGCCTCAACTTGAAAGGCTGAGCTAAATCTCTGCCACGGGCCCACGAGCATAGCTACGAGATTTGGTTTGGGCTGATTAGGCTCAAAACCTTGGCTGTGGGTTGTGAAGTAAACTCAAGTCAACCCAGTCTTTATTTATTTTTATTTAAAAAAAAAACTTGAAACAACAATGTCACCGACATCCACACCCTTTCCAAATCCGCCGACAGCACATTCAATTTTGTTAGTGACCGATCCGATCTGCTACACCATATGCTAGCACACACCGATGGGTCGCAGCCTTGCAGGTCAGTGACTCGAGTCCATGCCGAAATAAATTTCAACAACGCTAATTCCGACAATTTTTTTTTTAAAGATTTTTAATCCAAAGTTTGAAATTCAATGGTATGGTTTAACGCATACGATTTTCTTTTTCTGAAGAAATAGCTAAAATTGGCACCACCCATTTTACCGGGCACAAAATATTAATCAAGATAATTGCAGGATAAACGACAGTACATGGGGCAGTATCCAAAAAAGGGAAGTGACAGTACATGGTTTGCTAGAGTTGAATTAGGTATTCCAACAAAGAAAAAAGAGTTTGAATTTGCATACCAATCCAGTTTTTGCCATCCAATGCCAGCATATTATTCCAGTTAGTCAATATCTGGGCTGTTAACCATTATTTTTTATTCTCGAAACTTTTCACTGTCCTGTTCACTTCTGTATTCCGATATTCTAATCGTTTAAGATTTTCAAACTATTTTTCACAGTTCAGTATTTAGTGTTGAGGAGTGCTGTAGTTTTGTTTACTTGTCGGTTTTGAAAGTATATTAAAAAAATATTAAATTGATGTTTTTTTATGGTTTTAATGTTAAAAATAAAAAAATTAATATATTTTAATAAAAATATATATTTTAAATATATTACACTGTAATATCAAACACATATTAGAGTACATAAGAAGCCCATCTGGATTTGGTCTGCCCATGCACCCGTTTAGTTTGTCCTTGCACAACTCGAACCACAAGCTCTTAAAATAGTATTCGAGTTCAAATAATAGTTTACCCCTAAAATAAAATTCAATTAAAAAAAAAGAAAGATATTAGTATAAGAAATGTTTGCAATGTTGACGGGGAAAAAAGAAGAGGAAGGAATTGGTGGGACCAAAAGAGCACTGGGTTGACGCGTCAATGCCAGTAAGCCTGCAAATCTAATCAACATTTTAATTACTCATATATATTATTATCAACTAATAAACAACACAGCATTCTTCACATCTATCCCTAAAAAATCCACACCCTTGGATCAAGATCAGACCACAAAGAAGTGCTTGTATCGGCTGTGATTTAACCTGTCTTTTATAAAAAAAAATATATTTTTTATTTTAAATAATGTTTATAAATTATTTTAACATATTAATATTAAAAATAAAATTTAAAAAATAAAAAATATTATTTTAATATATTTTTAAATAAAAAACATTTTTAAAAATCTCACTAAATCGGAAAAGGTGTTCACCAGTTAAAAATAAGAAGGTAGCCTACATGGCGGTTTCATAAAAAACACATCTCTCTCAACTAACCGCTGTTGCTTCGTCTCTCCACACGCTTCCCCTTACCGTCTCTCCCATTTTCACACCAACAAATCATCTGCAGCAAATCACATATTACAACAACACAGAGGGAGAGACAGAGCTAGATTTTTGAGCAAATTTAGGGTTCCGTTTAATACGTAAACTACCAGATCTGGCATCGCATGAACATGCATGTGCTTCATTTTGCTAAACTCAGTCGTGCTTGAATTGAACTTACTTAACCCAGAATCCAAAAAATGCAGATGTTATCTCCTGTTACTCCCGGCCAGGTGAGTGGTTCTCTGAGCTCATTTTGCTTTGGATCTTGGTGCGATGCTTGATTTAGCAGTTAATTTTGATTGTATAATTACTAGGAACGATGTTTGTTAAATTTTGGTGCAGTTTTCTTTCTTGCTTGGAATCGTACCTGTATTTGCTGCTTGGATCTACACCGAGTATTTGGAGTACAAAAAAAACAACACCTTAGCCAAAGCGTAAGTTAACGGTTGCTGCCACGAAAGTTTAATTCAAGTTAAGTTAATTTTTTTCTTAATTTGGGATGTTGGTTTGCTAGTAGGCATTCTGATGTTGGATTGGTTGAATTGGGGAACGAAGCGGTTAAAGAAGATGATAGAGCTGTTTTACTAGAGGGAGGAGTTCAGTCTGCTTCTCCCAAAGCTAGGAGTTCAACTTCCACATTTCCTATTTTCAGGTATTGCCTTTTTGAAAGTTCTCAGTTGCTGTTAAACTTTTTTTTTCTTTCGTTTTTCATGCTTAAATTTAATTACTGCTCGTGTTTTTTTTTTTTTACCATATTCAGGTTCTTTACAATGGAAGAGCAGTTCTTGATTGATAATCGCTTGACGCTTAGAGCCTTGTAAGTAATTTGTTTGTTGAATCTAGATTAAGGAAAAACATTTAGTTTCTCGTATCTTAGCAAATTTAAATACAAGTTCTTTCTTCTTTGCAGATCGGAATTTGGTTTCTTTATGATGTATTTTTACATATGCGACCGCACTGATATTCTTGGCTCATCTAAGAAGGTGCTACTCCTTTGTGTCATGCAATCTTTATTTCGGGGTCTGTAAGTTTTCAGCAAAGCATGTGGTCACCAATAGCAACACTATGATATCATTTACAAAAAATCATTGTTGCAACATAAAAACATCAAACAGCTGACTCACCTTGTAGATGGGTTATGTGCTTATCAGGATTAAAATTTGTAAAATTTGTTATTTTTATTTTACTGCTAGTGATTATGTTTTAACTTTGCTAATATCTGTCTCTGCAGAGTTACAATCGAGATCTTTTCATGTTTCTCTACTTCCTCCTTATCATAGTTTCGGCAATAACTTCTTTCAAGATACATCATGACAAGTCACCATTCTCTGGGAAACCTATACTTTATTTGAATAGGCATCAAACTGAGGAGTGGAAAGGCTGGATGCAGGTTTGGCATTCTTTCAGACAGCATGACTATACTTTTTCAAACTGTTCATTGAGTTTTCTTAATGTGTACAAGATTTGGCAGCCGATACTCTGTAAATAGTTGTGGTTATTTGACTTTGACATCCTATGCCTGACTTAAATTGCTGAACAGTATTGGCAAAGTCATCCGTTGAAGCATTCTTCAACCATTTAGAGATCATCTTTCCTTCTTTTACATGTCATGTGTTTTTTTAACACCAATGTATGTTGAAGTTCTGAGATGTTTCTTTTATATGTTGGCTGGGTTTATTCATATGTGCTTTCTGTGCATGCCATAATGTATGGTCTTACCCATTTTTCTGGTGCCTTGCAGGTATTATTTTTAATGTACCATTACTTTGCTGCGACTGAATTTTACAATGCAATCCGTGTTTTTATTGCTTCATATGTGTGGATGACTGGATTCGGCAACTTCTCGTATTATTATGTTCGCAAAGATTTCAGTCTTGCTAGGTTTGCACAGGTATCTTTTCACCCTAAAGTTTAAACATAGTTCACCCTAGCTCTCTGCATATTGATGTTCTTCCAGTTCTAAGTTTCCTTTGTTTTTTTTCTGAGCAGATGATGTGGCGGCTTAATTTCCTGGTGCTAGTCTGCTGTGTTGTACTGAACAATAGTTACATGCTATACTATATTTGCCCAATGCACACTCTTTTCACTCTTATGGTTTATGCGGCACTTGGTATTTTCAACAAGTACAATGAGATTGGATCAGTCATGGCTGCAAAAATTATTGCTTGCTTCCTTGTAGTCATTCTGATGTGGGAAACGCCTGGAGTATTTGAAGTGGTTTGGAGCCCATTTACTTTCCTTTTTGGTTGGTATCTTGCCAAATGTTCATTTCTATTGTTAAAGCATTGGGCGGGGGTTGGGGATCCTAATGCCTTAAAGTACTGCAGGTTATACTGATCCTGCGAAACCAGATTTGCCCCGCTTGCATGAGTGGCATTTCCGTTCTGGCCTTGATCGTTATATCTGGATAGTTGGAATGATATATGCCTACTATCATCCAATGGTAAGTTCGGAAGACACCACATCATTCATGGAACTTTTGTACGTGCTTGTGGTTCTTTAATGTTTTGGTGGAAATGGATTTGGGAGTCTTTGAGTCGGTGGCCAAATAATTAGTGTTTGTTATTTTAGGTGGAAGGATGGATGGAGAAACTAGAGGAGACAGAAGCAAAGCGCAGAATATCAATTAAAACAGCTGTTGCAACAATATCTCTGGCGGTATTACAGCCTTGTTGACTGTTGTTACTGTTGGTTATGATGGCTGTGGTGATGATGTCAATAACAGATTTTGTGAATTTTCTAGGTGGGATATATGTGGTACGAGTACATATACAAGCTGGACAAGGTTACTTACAACAAATACCATCCTTATACCTCGTGGATTCCCATAACGTACGCATGGCCCCCTTAAATGTGCCTGTAATAACTTTTCAGAAATTTTGCTTATTATTATTATTGTTTTCTGGTTGATCAGTGTGTACATTTGTTTGAGAAATGTCACCCAGCACTTCCGCTGCTACAGCTTGACCCTTTTCGCGTAAGTGACCTATAAGTTGATTCATGCATTTGCTGATTTTCTCCTCCTTCCTTAAATTGAAGTTAAATCATTTGCTGGAGGCACTGATAGGAGGAAACCTCAGGGAACTCCTTTTCCTGTGAGTCTGGATCTATTGTTGTAGAACTTTTAGTGATTTTATTACTTTGTTTACTAGATGGCTGGGGAAAATCACACTGGAGACCTACATTTCTCAGATCCATATCTGGTTAAGGTATGATATTGTTTTGCTGGTGATTTTGTGGGTGCTCACACTGGTTTCCTCATATTGGTTTTTATAAACTTGCAGATCAGGAATTCCAGATGGCCAACCAAAATTGTTACTTTCTCTAATTCCAGACTACCCAATGTTGAACTTTATGCTTACCACCTCCATATATGTCGTGGTAAGCATCGATCTTACTATTTTAAAATCTCAAAAGATAATTGGTATAATTCAAGCACTCAAGAACTGTCAAATTTTTTGCTTGTAGGTTTCTTACAGGCTCTTTGATCTGACAAATACGTTGAAAACAGCATTTGTACCCAGTAAAGACGATAAGCGCCTGACAAACAACATAATCACAGCAGTTGCAGTTTCAATTGTTCTATATTCACTGTCATTTGTATTCTTAAAGGTCCCTCAGATGCTGGTAAGTGTTACTTTTATAAATTCTTGACGAGTATCGAGTTGCTTTGACGCAAGTAAATACGATTCTTGTGCTTTCCAGCACTGAAGAGCACTTCCAGCAAAAGATAATGAGAGTTTTTGATGTCTATTGGCTGGTAAAATGGTGGAAATACACATCCATTGGCTGGTGCTTGTGTGCCTCCCATGGAATACTACTTGAATATTATTGCAGCTATAGAACAATGATAATTTATTGTGCAGCTTGTCATCTGAATGTACAAGTGGCTGATACTCTTTGAATTTACAGATTTGAGAGGAAACTGCAAGATTGCTATCTGTTTTCCATGAGCATACGGGAAGAATATAGTTCCACAACTAGATTTTGCCTCTGAAAGAAAATGAACGATGAAACGGATTCATTTCAATTTGTCACTGGGGAGAAACGATGGAAGGATCAATATCAGTGGTCTTAGGTCTCGTTACTTTATTGTATAGGAAGGTCGTGAAAGACATGACCTTCAACAGAGGTGTTATTTTTGTCATGTTTTGATTAATTTTTTCACAGCAATAGTAAAGCAATTACTGTAGCAATGTAAAATTCACCGATCAAAGCAATTCCCTACGCTTCCATGAGTTTGACATTGTATTGAGTAGTGTCTAAAGCATATTGCACTGGGCTTTTATTGGCTTAACGCTTGCCAATTTAGCTGGATGAATGACATCTCACTACATTAGCATGTGGGATTATGATATTTGAGGTAGATATCAGCAAGACACTATGGTTTAATGGATCTTGATGCTCATTTTAAGGTTGCTTGAAACAACAGGATGTGTTTTACTAACTAAGCTCTAAGATAGCTTTTGATTATTAGTTTCTTGTGATAAAAGAGATGAAAATGTTTGGGATAGAGGAGATGTGTTTATTTTAAACTTGTTCCGCTAACGTTGTTTATTTTTGTTTTCATTGAACTTGTTTTTGTTTTATACTTGTCCCTTATGGTGAGTTAAACGTATTTTACTGTTTTTTTTTAAAATTATATTTTTGAATTGTTTAAAATGTTGATTGGAAAAATAAAAAAAATTATTTTAATATATTTTTGAAAAAAATAAAACTGCCAAACACGCCGTAAATATTCTTCTCCTCGGTTTTGCCTCTTCTATTTCCGAAAGCTTTATTCAGCTCTAGTCAGCATGGGGTACCCGTCGAACGGTCGAAGTGAAAGATTGTCAAATGAGATGAACGAACCTTCTGCGGAATTCTTTTATATATTGCACGCTCACACTATCCGCACGGATTGAGCTGAGGACCCCAGTTACCTCACGAATTGTTTGATTTTCATGTAAACATAGCCTCGAGATCTATTATTACGGCATTTCCCATCCACGAAAAGCAAAGCACACTTCCCAGCGAATTTTCTCATAAGAATAAAAAAGAGACACTGCGAGCTTAAAATGCATACTAAGATAGAAGATTGTTGTCATTGGATCCAACCAGCAAAGATAGAGCAGCATTCATACAAAATTGAATGAGCAAAGGTTTCCCAGGTGTAGTCAAAGCCTAAACAAAGGGTTTTGTTGAACCAAAACACAATTGAAACAAAGACGACACCAAACAAATAATCTTTGTGATTGTTTGTAATGGATACAACGCATTAAAGCCATATTCGAACTCAAAGGTGTTGTAAATGCGCAGCAGCAGCAGCAGAGCTTCCTTTCCGTTCAAGACAGAGCAGCTACCTTGTCTCTTAATCAGAATATATGTACGATGTCATAAGCAAATCTACTCATGTCAAGAAAAGCACCATAGTAAAAAGCAGATAAAGCAAATCTTTCTATGCCCGATTCTTGGAAACCAGATGCTTTCTGGTATCAGTGTCTAGAAGCACCCTAGATCTGCCACTGAAATCAACAAATAGAAGAATTTGACCACTTATTTAAGAAAAAGGATATATATATATATATATATATATATATATATACCCTCCTCCGCCCGCATGCAACCCACATACAGTCCAATATCATCAAATTCTGGAGCCTACCTAACCCCCCGAGTACCATCTACGTGTTCAGCAAGGAATTTAACTTTATGGAGAGTGAGGTGACTCCGTTTATAAGACAGATGGGGGCATGCTTTTAAGATAAAATGCAATTTATTTGTTTTTGAAAAAGAAAAAAATAACTTCAAAATTTTTTTCAGAATCACAAAATTACCAATAGTGCATATTTACCTTCACATTTATTGCAATATTTTCAACACCATTCTTTCACATTCTCGATAATGCATCCACACATATAAATATTATAATGATCATCCAAAGTAACTTGTATTTATTTTTTATGCACATATAAATAATTTTGAACACTCTACCTTGTTATTTACTATTCATGACATGACTGTGCACAAGTTTTTCAATGGAGCTTTTAGGTTTACAAGCACAAAAAAAGTTACACCAGTTTAATATCAAAATATAATTTAAATTTTTATTAGCTAATTTAGCTACTGAAAGTCTTGAAATAATTTAATGTCTTTATAGTTATTAGAATTCAAAGAGCACAAGTTTATTCACATAACACAATGGCAGTTCCATAACAATTACTTTGATATGTTTTGTTTTGCAGCTTAGCCAAATAGTGAAGTACGACAGCACAGCAGCCAAAGCAGCATAACAACACAAAACAACAAGGAGAAACAGGTCCTTAATCAATTAGCCCAGGGGAAACGAAAAGCCCCTGATAATGCTTATGTTGAGGAAAAATCATATAATCCTTGATTTGATAGGATGACTAACACAACTTACTATTGCAATTATAGTTTTCAAGTATATTAACTGAAAGATATCTTAAATAATGCAAAGGATACGTCCAGAACAACACGAACGACTGCATAAAACATAAAAACACTGTCAATCCACCTCTTATCTCATATATGAATGAGGGTAAACAAAGAAAAGCAGAAATCTACTTCTCAAAGTGTACTAGTTTGCAAGCAAGAGAAAAGGAATGCTACGAAAGAGTAGAATCTTGGGTAAAGTGAAATCAGAAATGATAGGAAAGAAAAATGTATTGATAAATACCAGAGAAACATACCATAAGCCCACCCAAAAAGCCATCAAATACAACTCGGTTCCAGGAGTCAAAGTATGTATGGATGGAAAACTTTGCCTTAGCTATGAGTGCAGCTGAAGTGATAGCCATCACAAGAAAATAAAAGACGAATCCAGTCAAGCCAGTGAATCCCAAGATTCCAGCAATTACCCCACCAATGATAGACAAAAATGTTCGGCTGTACAGGAAAAAGATAAGGCTTAGATGCTGTCATAAACACACAACAGACTCCAAACTACAGTTTATATCCTGTAATAAATTGCATACTGCTCTGTGATTTTCCCACGAAGATTTCAACTTTCAGCTATTTCTCAATCTCTAAATCTCACCAGGGTCCCAAATAACCGGTTAAACCTTGCCCAAATTAATCCTGAAACACACCTTCCTCATTCTTATTGAACTGTTGTTATGCCATCATGTTCCTTGATGACTTTGTTACGATTAAGCATTTTTCTTTAGGAAACATCAACTCTACTTTCTACTTGGTTCTTTGAACCAGAATAAACTGGTTTTGCTGTAATTCATATATAATACATCAACCACAAATCATACACATGGCCAGAATTCTCCCAAATAATCATAAACCTAATTTCTAACTTGAGCTGAAACCTTTAGGAGCATGTTCACACACAAAACTTTAGCATAAAATTCTTGATAATGGCTCCATAAATCTTAATTTATTGAAACAAACCTGTAATATATAACTTTCATGTTACTTTGCAAATTTTCAGCTCTGAATGTTTGCAAATCATTCACAGCATCGCTTGACTTTTGCTCAGACTCGTTATGCCCCGCCATAGCTTCTACCTTTAGCTAATCTGATAAATCTGAAAACAGAAAAGCAACCATAATGAGAAGAACCTCACATGATTTTGGAATTAGCATTAATTACACATTCTGAATTCTTCACTAAAAAGGAAAAAGGGTCCTCAGATAATCAAGAGATCCCTCGGGTCTAATTAAAAAAAGAACTTAGTACATAAAAAAAGAAAAAAAGAAATACGAATTGGATTGTTTATAAAACCAAAGTAACAGCATTAAACTTTGTTGAAAATCGAAACCGAAGAATTCGCTGAAAACAGAACGAATTTAAAACTAAGCATACATGAATAAAGAGTTTATCATTATTGATAGATCTGTGAATCGAAATATATATAAAACAAACTCAAATAATAAAAAGAGAGAGAGTTCAAACCTGGCCTCGCACTGTTACTTCAGTAAACTCTTCTCTTTTGTCTTCGATTTGTTGTTTCTTTAAAATCATCAAAGCCGAGTGTATGTCGCTTTGTCAATATTCACTTACATCCTTCAAACATTCCATATTTTCAAATATTTCCCAATACTATAAAGGTTGAACTTCCAGTCCCTCTTCAGTTTTATTTCACTAAACGACGCCGCTTTCAGCAATTTAAGAATCACTTGATACAACCAGAGCCGCAAATGCCGCTCTGGCTAATAACAACCGCTCCCTCGTCCGGGTATGCTTTTCTCGTCCAAGTTTTTTAATGGGTTTTTGAGATTTTCTTGATTTTAATCGGTAATCTGACTTGTCTTCTTGATTTGTTAACTTCTTTTTAAGACAAGTTTCTACTATGTATATGAAAGCAGGATGTTCTTTATTGTTAAAAAAGCAAAAACCTTCGATCCCTTTTGAACTATATACAAAAAGGCCCACTTCACAATGAACAAAAAGATAAAAACTTTCTCAAGGAATCTGATGTTTTAAACAAGTTAAAGAAAGAGCCAGTATTCTATTAGCTTTAGATTACTTCAAGTCAATAGCCGATTCAAATTCCTTCAACGGTTGCCTTCCTAATGTTGTTGTATGATGGATGTGCTCTGCAGGAATTTAATTTTCAATGATGCTCATCATCTTATAGAAAATATGGCGAATGAAAATTGTCCTCCAAATACAATTAGATCCAATACATTTATCAACGGTTTATGTTGCAGTGGCAAGGTGGAGTGGGCAATGAAAGTGCTCGATCAAATGGGGAAATATGGGTGTTCACCTAATGTCACAAAATATAATGAACTTTTGGATGGTCTTTTCAATGCAAACAGAATACAAGAAGCTCTTCGGATAGTTGGAGAGATAGAAGAAATGGAGATCGAGTTGAATTTAGTGACTTATAATACCATTTTGTCTGGATTTTGTCATGCTGGAATGCTAAAAGATGCTTTGCAGCTTGTTGGGAAAATGCTGGTTGGGGGTACCAAGCCTGATGCCATCACATATAACACAGTAATTTATGCATACTGTGAGCAAGGCGAGGTAAACACTGCCGTCCAGCTTGTAGATAGATTAACAGAGGAGAGGGGTATCCAGACATATTTACATGCACTAGTATTTTGGGGGGTTCTGCAATTGGATTGGAGTAGATGAAGCCATTTTCTGTCTTGATAAGATGTTGAACGAAGGCATATACCCCAATCATGCCACGTGGAATGCATTAGTCAGTGGCTTGTTTAACAAATTGGGTCATTTGGGGCCAATTCACATTGTGGATGATATTCTGGCTAATGGACAAGTTCCTTGAGTTTGAATGTTCCTGGAAAGTTCAAATAAACAGATAAATATGCCGTCCAGCAATCAATGAAATGCAATGGGTGCTCACGTTGACTGAACATGTGTGGGTCTCCTTGTTGGGCTCCCTTACTCGTCATTGCACTCATGAAAGATTCTGTACTACTTGTTTGGCAATATAATCGTTATTAAACTGATGCTTGTTGCCATAGATTGCAACACCTGATGGATCATTCATGTCAATGCAGGTGTTGAACTTGAACCATACTTCAGATGCAGTTGAAGCATCAAGGTCAATAATCAAGGCTTCTTCATATATTAGAATTGAGATCCCGTGGATTCTGGTTAATAAGTTGGATTTTAAAATTGATTGAAAGTCGATCAATATGGAGCCATAACTATGAATCGACATTTTTTGCTTTATGTAATTTTGCATAGTTTGCTCTCTGTATTGTCACCTTCATGGGTTATTCACTAGGTGGAGAGAAAAATCACACTTATAGTGACAACACTATCACATCTACTCGTATGTTTGTTATGGTCCTGAAGAGACAATGATGCTACTATTTTTTTCACAAAAAAATTTCTTCTCTCAAAGATGTTATTACGAAGGCACATGCACACACTGAAGGAAAGCAGAAAACCAAATATCTTCTCATCGTGTAAGTATTAATTTTATTGCAAGATCATGAAGTCCAAACATTGAAAACACTAAATCTTCAGATATCTCATTACAGATCCTCACTTTGAGAAACCACCAGAACACTTTTTCGTTGGCACTGCTACATACAGGTCACATCTCCTCCCTCCTAATCATCCCTGAACACCAACTTTCTGGAACTGTACGGCCTCCATCTTTCATGTATCCCATCTCCCACTAGAGAACATCCAGTTCTTCTTGGTTTGTATTTTGTACAAGGTTCATTTTTAATGTTCAAGCGTTGTGGGTTTTATTAACCCCCCCCCCCCCCCCCCCGCCGCGGAATGAGTGGCTTTTCAGATGGGCATTGGTTATTATATCTGGGCTCTTGGAGTTGTGGCTGTTATCATCCAATAATTTTGATAAAATGATAGCATTCACGAAATCTTAATGTAAGCCTTTGATGAATGGTGAGATGGAAATAGGTACGCTTCTTTGAATCAGCAAGCCAAAAACTGGTTTTGCTACTGTAGGTGGAAGGATGGATGGAGAAACTGTAAGAGACGTGAGCAAACGTAGTATATCAATCAAGACGGCTGTGGCATTGTTATCTCTGGCGGTACGAGCACCTGTTTGACAATTTTTTTTTGGTTGTTGATGATGATGATAAATTTTGTGAATTCCTTGGTGGGATATATGTGCTAAGAGAACATAAGATGCTGGGCTCACAGCCGCACACCCATGGCCGTGACAGAGCATCTTACGATGTGCTTATCCTTCAACCTTATGGTTCAAATAACTTAACTGGGATACTCCTTTGAAATTAACAATAAAGATGGCATTCCCATGATGGCTGGGTTTATCCGCTGCGTTGAATGTTACTTGAATATTGTATGAATTGTTGACAACCTTTTGCACTTGCACTCTGGAGTAGGCAAAGAGGACAACTGCTTGCATTTTTCTGAGAGCAGGTACTGTCAGATAACCGATCAAGAACTCTTTAGTACTTGTTCTGCTATAGCTTTGTTACATATCTGATGCTTGCTGCAATAGGTTACAATCATTTTTACCAAAGGATATAAAACTTTAGTCCACACCACACTGGACATAGTGGCGGCATCAAGGCAGATAATCGAGGGCTGCTCATAAAATAGAACTTGAGATATCTTGCGTGCTGGTTAGTAAACTACATATCCATGGACTAATAGGTCATTGCCTAATGTAATTTTGCTTCGTATTTTGCACTCCGTCTCTGATCGCATTCAGTGGTTATTCATTAGGTGGCGCAGAGAAATTGCACTTAAATATAGATGACATCATCATCATCATAATAGTTTATACATCTTTTTGTTCCTTCTGAGGTCATAATGTTGTTTGCTTTTGCATAAAACGAGAAACGGATTCATTTTTATCTTTCCCCTTTTTTTGTTGCTGTTGTTGTGGTATTGCAAAGCCACGCACAGAAAGCAAAGAAGAATATCCACATAAATTTTCAACGAAAACTAATTTTATAGTGGTGATAGCAAGAACTTGAGGTCCGGACATTGATTGAAATACAGCTGAAAATATAAAACCACTCGCATTTATGCCAGCTAGTAAGCTTTAGGAATGTTGCAGATGGGATTTAGCAATTCGACCATCAGCCCCCTTAGGGTAGAAACCTCCAGGAGTACTTTCATTACCGCTACCATACACAACTCTTAGTATTTCCTCCGGAGTCCTTGCATATCCAATGGAGTACTCATCTCCAGCAAGGACATTGCCTCTAATTTGCCCCTCAGCACCAAACTTTTTGGGAACTACAAGGCCTTCATCTTTTATACCTTCTTGCCCTAGCTTGTTCCTCAGATCTGAAATGCGATTTGTGAATTCTGCCACAGTTATCCCATATGGGTGCAACCTGATCAAGGCATACTCATATAACAATCCTCGGATGACTGCATCTTGGCCAGACTCCACAGCCAAAAGGCCTGCAACAAGCTGAACATGCACAAACGAAAACATGTAAACTTTAACAATTATTAACCTAAAAACATTATGGTGGGGTGTTTGAGAGAGTGAATCTATTGAGTTATGGACTCAGGGCAGTATCATCACCCTCTTGGAAGCAGCAGCCTGGAGTTTTGGGTTTGCTCCAACATATCCTGTCAGTCCAACATAAGGGATGACATAGGATGCGATAAGATAGTGAAGTGAAGAGGCATAAGGATCAAAAGGTGGAGACAATCGTTTTCCAAAAGCGGCATCCATGATTTTTGCAAATGATTTTGTGCTCAAATCCAGCAACGGCCTTGGGAATCCCTGCACAGTATCCTTGATTGCTCTGCATCATGAGAATACAGTCACATTAGACGTCTCAAATAGAAGAGACTCGAGTGATTGGACTTGGATCAAATACCATGCCAAAGATGTGAAAAGATATCGAACCTCAAGTGTCCCACTTCTTGCCATGCAAACTGCTTGATGACATCTCTAGTGTAAGGGTCAAGATTAGCCTTCTTAGCACCCAAGGGTTTCGGCCCTCCCATGGTTAAATTTGGAGCAAAATTATCCAGTCCTCGACCCATCGATCCATACAAAAAGAACTCAGCCTCAAGGTACTCCAAATTTAAAGGAAATTCAAGTAGATCAATATCTGATTGTGGAATCGGAGAGTCTCTCGATCCATCTGTAATGAATGGAGAAGAACAAGAAATTGGAACTAGGAAGAGGATTAGAGAAGCAATAATAGTGGCTATGGTGGTAGAAGTAAATAGCTCAGCCATTTTTAATTTTTTTTAGCTTGATTTTCTTTGCTAGTGATGCAAGTCATGGTCTTATTATATACATACATATACAGGCTTAGACTTTGTACAAGTGTAATGCTAGATGGCAAACTAATCTACACAGTCAAAAAATTGCATGACACGTGGGATTGATGGCAACTTAAAGAGGAAGATCAGGAGAGGGATAGCGTTTTTGGAGCTCAACATACTGTTGACTTTGCATGGCGAGGTGTCTCCTTATACGGGGTTGGTGGAGAGATCTCTCTCTACAAAAAACTTGTCACTTGTCATCATCATCCCGGTTGGAATTTAATAAGAGATTGCGATGAAGAATATATAATAATTCAAGAAGATATTGCGATGCAAGACGAGGTTAATTAAGACTGCCAAGTGCCAAACCACCTTGTACATAGAATTACTGTAGGAGAGTATGTAGTATCCAAACATATTTATAACATGCATGCATTTAGCCTTATTATGTGGAGGATCTGTAATTGGATTGTGGGTAAAAGAAGCTGTTTTCAAGCTTGGATCTCCAATGGGTTGCGCTTTGTTTTGGTTTATTATCCAACTATAGGATATATAACCTTTTCTTCACGTTTGGTATCTCGGAATTGAGGAATGTCACCTGACAGTCCTGGATTGAAGAACATCTGATTTTGGTTTAACTTAAACCACCAAGGCCACACATGATTGTTCTAGTACTTATTTTGTAGTATTGTGCTTTCGAATCTGATGCTTTCCGCGAAAGGTTACAGCGTCGCCTAAGGCATTATGAAATTATGCCCATGCAGTCTGCAACTGTGACATACAAACATGCTTACATACATAATAAGAACAAGTCTGAAATTAAGATGTACCTTCATGGGTTATTCGATATTTGGCTTTTGGAAGTACTGCACAAAAGTATTTTACATACAGTCCAACGAAGTATTCTCCCAAAAGCAGCTTTCACGGTTTTTTCAAATGATTTTGGACTCAAATCCAGCAATGGCCTTGGGAATCCCTTAGCACCTAACGGTGCTGGTCCTCCCATGGTTAAATTTGGAGAAAACTTGTCTAATCCTTGACCCAAATAATATTCATACAGAAAAAGGAAATTCAAGAAGTTGATTGTGGGATTGGAGAGTCTCTAGATTTCTCTATGATGTGTGGAGAAGAATAAGAAGTTGGAGCTAGGAGGAGGATCAGAGAAGCAAGAACAGTAGCTATATATGGTGGTGGAAGTAGATAGCATCATGGTTCTTGTTTCGTTCAGTTAATTTTTCTTCGCTAGCTAGCGACGCAACTGATGAGCTTACTCTTATATTCTCTTGTCTATGTGTGCTGTACAATTCATTTCTTTCTAATTAAGCTCAAATGTTTCAGATCTCTTTCTTAAGACTTGCAAATGCAATTGGTATGAAACCATGAATTTGTTTTCCTTTTCTTTTATTGACGAATTAAAGTTAATGCTCTTTGCCATTTGCAGGCAAAAGACGTTAAACTCGCCATTATCGTGTGCTAGCTTGAGTATATCTTGATACTTTAACAGTGAAGTTGCTTTAATAAACCTATTAGTTCTCCATTAGAGTACTTATATATATAATATATCTAAATATGTTGCCATATTGAATCGCCATCTGAAAAAAGAAGTCTTAAATTGATTATTTTTTTAATTGAGGAATAATTACATCGCCATCTTAATCCTTAAGCTTGCTGGTTTTTTTTTTTGGAAAAGCTTGTCAAATTTGAGTTGAAGTTCTTGCAGCTAGAGGAAATTCAATTCGGCTTGTTTGAAAACCACATGGCTAGCATGGAAGATCCCCAGTACTTTGATGAGCACATTACCAAGGTGGCCATTATAACAGGACTTTCAAGCTCTATTCCATGCATGCACGTGTGCGTGTGTATTTTTCCCAGTCTAAGAACAACCTTGATTGAGCCTTGAGCTATGCAGTAGGAATAATCCTACTTAACTCATGTCCTTTTTTTTTTTTTTCAATTGATTTTTCAAATTTAATTTCATCATATTAAATTTAATAATGCTTTTCAATTTATTTTTTATGAGTTTATCCTAGTCTCATGATGCGGAAACGGGTTCGACTAGTTAACTCGGTTGACTCAAGTTTTTTTTTTTTCTAATTGATTTATTTTTTAATTTTATCCTTTAACATTAAATTGATTAAAAATTAGATTTCATGATTTTTTTGACTTTTTTTTTGTGTGGTTGTTTCAATCTCATGACTCGGTTCACAAGTTTCGTAGATTAACCCGGGTTGACTCGAGCTATTTTTTGTGTTCTTTTTAATCCCTATTTCATTAATTTTTTTAATGAAAACATAACTTTTTTTATACCTACCTCCATAATTTTTTATAGCCGTGTGAAAAATAAAAGAATAATTGATTCATAAAAAATATAAAAATATATATATATTTTATTGTTATTAAATAATCATGTGTAATTTTTTATATATAGTTTCTTTCATATTATGGTTGTGTATAATCATTAATAAAGTTATTGCAAATATAACAATAAAAGCTTTAATTTTTTTACAATTTCTATATATCTTAATTTTTTTTTCTGACTTCTTTCTCTCTTAATTTTTAGAGCACAGTGATTGAGAGACGTGATGAAAATAAAATTTGAGAACTAATTAAAAAGTAAAATTATATACTAAAGATATCAAGTATAAAATATTATAAAATTCAGGGATCAAGATAATTTTTTCCAAAAAAAAGAGTCTTTCACGGTTTAATGAACTAATATTACAGTTTTTGTCCGCTCTCCCTTTTTTAAAGACTTTCTCTCTCATTTCTAAGAATTCAAGAACCAAAACATGATGAGAATACAATTTGAGAAATGAAACATAAAAATATAAAACACTAAAGAGACCGAATATGAAAAATCAAGGGAATAAAATGATCAAAGTAATAATAATTTGACTAAGCCCTAATTAAAAGAATCTTAGTGTCTACGTGGAAACTGTCCAGAACACCCTTGATTGTTAAAATAAAGAAGAAATTTGATGTTCACCTGAAAAAAAAACTAAAAAATCAATTAAATAGTGAAAAATAAAAAAAATTAATTAAAAAAATCAAATCATGAAAATAAATCGATTAAAATTTTTAAAAAACTAATTGGTTCGATTTTATAAGGTTGAAACTGAAAAAACTGAACTAAGCTCAAACCAAAAAAACTAAAAAAAACCTGAGTCAAATCAGAAAACCGAACCAAATATGTTTTTGCTTTAAAAAACTAAACTGAAATGAGTTGGTTTGACCCAAATTTAATTTTTAAAAAAAAAACAGTTTTATTATAATTCTAATAAAAATCAAACCGAGTAAAAAATAAATGATTACCTGCATATATTGTATGGGTTTGACGGCTGAAAATAAATACGGCTAACCTCTTACATTGAAAGGGGCTGTCATACTTAAGATTTGGGGCCCGAGATGGAAATTAAAGGAAGAAGCCCGCAGTGACATGGATTGTGTTAAAGCGGGAGTAGAAGGAAGGCCAACTATCAAGAAGCCCATAACCTAATGAATCTTTCTTGCAAAATGAAAAAAATTCTGTACATGGTCAAATGATCAATGAACAAGATCAAGAAATTCATAAAGGGGAAGCACTCGTACGTTTCTCTTTCTAACCATAGCTTTAGCTCGCTCGAAGTGTATGCCGAGGCATGCTTTCGTGTGGATTGTTTAGAACAAACTAAGGACAAGGTAGCTTCGGTACTTTTAGCCCAGCAAACTTGAAATGTTGAGGGGAAATTAAAACATTCTGCATGTCAGACTTCATATTACTCAAAACTTATGATTGCACTCGAGATATAACCTATCTTGATCTGCAAGACTAAATGAGCGGCAATGCCATTGATATCGAGAGCAACTTCGGAGAAGATTGCATGCAATTAGGTGATAAAAAGAATACACACGAGCCAGAGCGGCACCATCATAGATCATCATGATTTGATTATGCAAAGCAATAAAGTGGATCCATACATTCATTAAGAAATGGCTTGCTTTCGCTTAATTGGCTCACAAAAATCATAGAGTAAAAAGCACGTTAAACTGTTCTAAATGTTTCATAACCTGAAAATCAAAGGTAAAATAAACTAGCCGCCACCTTTCTCACGTATCCGCTTTTTTCCTTGTGTTACTTGCACTAGCGAATTTACTATGTCTAACCTCATTATTTCCATCGTCATCTTCTTTGTACCCGTGCAAAGAAATAACACTAACACTACCTTCCGCTTCATCACCATAGACCGCCTCCGCCTCAACCTCCAAATCCTCATCATATGCTTCGTCATCGTCATAATCTAATCCATCCTCTTCATCGTTGTTATCCATACCTCCTTGCAAAGTGTGGAACTCAGGTGGAGGTGGGCAATCCTCTGTGATTGCTTCATCCCTCTTTATCACAAGGTGCCGGATGACTCTTTCATCTTTGTCTAACATGTTCTTAAAGTCATTGATCCATCTGGCTTCCAACTCAAAGTTCATCAAGATGTAGTGAGCATTTTTGGCTTTCTGTATTTTGTATGCTAACCTTCGCATGCCCCAATCATTGAATCTCCATATCCTGCCTTTCTTCTCCCTCACAAAATCTGCAACAAGTGGTTACAAGGTATAAGAATCAGCAGAGCAACTTTTATGGGAAACCTCAATAGAAGATTGCCAGTTAAATCCGCTGCAGAAGATGAGGAGCTTTAGCAAAGTCAAGCTATGCATGTGAATGTGTGTTCCATTAAGAAGAAGAGCTTGGCGTGCCAATCACAGAATATTGGAAATAAAGAATGAAATTCATTTAAGACGGCAACAGATGCAGCATTGGATCCTTTAAATCCTTTAAATATGAAATGTATAACAAACTACATAAAAGAATAGGTCAAAGAAAAGTCAGGGAAACACGAGAGCTAATAGGAGTGGACGGCAGTGATTCAAGAATCGATGGTTGCTTGAATGGATGAGCAAAATACTCGTGATAATGGAAAATCCCAAGGGAGGTTCCTCTTAAGTCTACTTCAGAGAAGTCCAAAGAATCCTGAGGCAATTACAGGCTACATCATTGATCAATGAGTACTTAGCCTTTGTCAAAAGTGTCTTGGCATGCTATATATAGTGTGGAAAAAGGTGTCTTCAATTACATTATCTGTAGAATGATTGTCCTACCATGGCTCACAAAAACAGAATGGTCTCTTGCTAAGTACAAATCAATCAGTACTCTTTGGAGTTCAGGAATCCAGGTAGTCAGAGGACCCACGAGCCACAAACTCTATCCTCCAACATGCTTCTTTGGAAAGTTCAGAGAATTTGAGCATGCCAAAGGCAAGAGGGTGGGCCACTGAGACCTTGTATAGCATCAAGTTTCACAACTAGGCAGCTCACTGACTAAAGATGGTAAGCCATAAGGTCCTCCAGGCCTTAGTTTTTCATGAATTGTTGCCATAGGAATCAAAAGTGACAATTTCATGTTCTCTTATGTGAAAGAGGTCCATGAAGGATTCCATTATCAACAAAAACAAAGAGAAACCAAGATGTATGCAAATTGGAATTCAAAATGTATGGATCGATATAGCAAATAAGAAATTATATTAAAATGATTCACCGAAGGCAACAAAGGGTTGAGAAAAACAGAGGGTGACCTTGAACTTTCTCATTCACACTGCCAACCTCTTCATCATGCTTCTCATGGATTAGATAAACCACTTCATAATGGCGCACTGCACAGACAACAGAGGCAATTAAATCAAAATATGTCCGATTCAACAACAAAGGTGAATCACAACTAGTTAACCCAAAGAAGTGCAAAAGCTAAAGGGTAACGTGAAAATCACACAAGGGAATTGAAAAATCACTACAATCAGAAATCATTTCCTTCTATCTTTTTTCCCTCAAACAAAGAACTAAGAAGAATAAGAAGCAATCCGAACGGAGTAAACTTACATCGCTCCACTTTCAATTCACTCTGCAGCTCAAGGTTCAAAAATTCAAAGAGCTTCTCTGCAAATTAACAAACAACCATTTCACTTCAATCTACACAAATCAAACTATCTTTCTCTCTAAACAAAGAGGTAAGAAAACAAGCAAGCAAAAAACATTAAATGAAATTAGAGTTGCATTCAGTAACCTTCTTCAGCATCAGCAAACTCAGGCAGAACTCTACCATCCTCCTGCGCTTTCTTCTGCAATTCAAATATAAATACCCACATCTCAAAACCAAAGCCAAAAATCTACCCAAAACTAACAACTTATGCATCTCATCCGTTTTTTTTAAAAAAAAAAAAACTGAGAACAATAACATTTCAAAACACCAAACAAACTAAAACACAAGAACAGCCAAACCCCACAAAAACCAATCATGACTTTACAAAAAAGAAGCAACAAATTAAAGAGAAAATAAGCAAATAAAGAAATTGGGGGAGGGGGGGGTATGAAAATGACCTCTTTAAGCAAAATAGCTTCAGGGAAAGGCCCAATGGCTTCATCTGGTTTGGCTACAAAGCTATGAGTGTCTTGTTTATTCCTCTTGTTATTATTGTTTTTGTTGCTCTTTTTGGCTTCAACTATCACCGATTTTCTCAGTCCCAGTGAAAGAAATAATGGCCTTGCAGAAAAAGAGTGACTACCACTTGCAATAAACAAGCTTTTATTTTGGATACTGTGGGAAAACACTCTATGTTTTGGTGTTGGATAAGTTGCCGTTCTGTGTAAAAGCGTCTCCATGGCTGAGGCGAAGGAGAAAGGTAATCCTTTCAAGGAAATTATTACATATACTTAGGAAGGTGTTTCGGTGATTTTCGAAGATTTCGAAGGTTATACTTGTAATTTGGTGGATACAAACATAATCCAGGACAAAGAACTTGAGAAATCACAAATAAATAAATTGCAAGTACAGGTTTGGAAATATAGTAGTTATTATTTTTTAAAAAAAATTAAAATATATTAAAGTAATTTGTTTATTTTTTAAAATTTATTTTTAATATTAATATAATAAAATAATTTAAAATATAAAAATTAAATTTTTTATTTTTTTAAAATATAAAAACAAACACGATCTTCCTTGCAATTAAAGTATCATATGAATTTTCATTTTTAAGATCACAGTAATTCAATGCATTCTCGTAAGGAAAAGAAGAATAGAAAAAAAAATCAAATCAAAGATAGTTAGTGTAGCTTAACGCAAAAGAATCAACATAATCCCAGCACATTCAAAGCATTTCCCTTTCTTTTTTCTCCTTCTGAGGTTAACAATTTCGGTAATTAATAATATATTAATATAGTAATTTCAATTTAAACATTTTCGTTTTTTCTGGTTTTCTTTATTTATCCCTTTATTCATCTTCCAATCTTGAGTACGTACATGGGATGGGCCTGAGTAATTCTTTTTTTAAGAAAGAAAAGTGAGGGATGAAGACATGAAGTCTTTGAGTTCTGATCCCTTTTTTCTATAAACTCACATGTTTTCTCGATGATACAGATCCTAAACCTTTTCACAATTGCAGAAGGTTTTGAAGCAAGCTCATCAAGCCTTTTAACATTAGTAAGATAAGCAGACAACTGCACGGTGATCTGAAAGAGGCTACACAGAGGCGTTGAGTGTCACTGCCATTCTTGCTGGCATTCTATTTGTTTGATGTGGGTTCCCCGCATCTGATTACCAAAACATCGCAGCAATATACGAATTGTGATGCAGGCTTAAAACCATTTTCACCCATGCTAGCATACAACTCAACGAACTTCAACCCTTTTTCCTCAGGCCTTCATTCAAATTAGCAAAGATCACAACCTCTCTTCAAGTTGAAGCCTATAAGCCCTATAGGATTACAAAATGCTTACAAGACTTGAGGGGGATGAGGATGAAAGAATATATAACTTTCACCATTGCTTCTTCCCCTTTTCTTCCTTTTGTTGCCACTGCTACTGCCACCTCCGCCACTCTTTGGACCATTTCCGGCCTTGGCTGATGGGCTCCATTAGAGGTGCCAGAACTATAGTTGTCAAACTCGCCTGCTTGCACTGCCTTCTGTAACCATTCAAATAATTCTTCTGTCATGGTTTCCTCCATATTAGGTGTTGGCATCCGACCGCTTCTTTGTCCTGAGCTGGATCCCTTGCTGGTATTGTGTTTGGAGGTTATACTGGTGTTTACATGAAAACTGGGCTTGTGACTGTTGGCTGGACATCTCATTCCCTGCACCAAATTCAACATCGTACACGTTCAATCCCAGTCCCTTTGAGTGAGGACATACAATGCTAGCAAGCATTTCGGGTTAAAAGTAAAATCGCTTGACTGCCAAATGGAAAGCTACCCATCCTAGATTATCTTTCCCCAAACCTTCTCCAATATTGCATTTTTTCCAATTGCATATTTTGCCATAAAGAACACAGATATGGGGCATGGCAAGCGTTTGGACAAACTTTTAGTGGAGTTCAAATGATCTCATGAAAAAAAAAAGCATTTGAAGAAACAATATCAAACAGTTTAACACACGCACAGCACTGCAAGTTGATAGTAAAACTCAGCCACAACACCAAGGGATTAGTGACTGAGGACAAGAAGATGTAGATGCCTGCTAAATTATACACACCAATTCTACCATGCCACTCCACTTTACTTGAAGTCATTCCATTGATTTGTTAAATGGCAACCAACTACAATCAACAGACACCTGAAACACTTGAGTCATCTCCCAAATCACTATATTTTCCTAAACTATTCGCTTGTCTGTTGGAGCCAAGTACACTTTTGTTGAACCATTGTTTTATATTTCCTTTTCATATAACCGCAATATGAGTATGTTCGATACGTTGGGAAAACAGTAACAGTATCAGATACCAAAACGAAATTAATTTACCTGACAAATATACCAGTCAGTGGCATCATATATCTTGCTATCTGCGCAAACATATGCAGTGGGAGCATCAACCTGCAGAATATAACGTTAAGTGAGAAAGCCAGATCATTTCTATATATATCACATGATACAGGTGAATTTTCTGTTGTGCTTGTTCACAAACAACATTCTTACTATTGCACATACCTTCTGCAATAATCCAAAGGGGAAGGGTTGTGAAGATTGCTCAACCCATCCATCTCCATCTTTTGCTTGATGAAAATCTTTGCAGTCCTTCAAAGCAAAATGCCCAAAATTTTAAAATAAGCATCATCTTCCCATTTGGAAGGACCAATTCTGGAACTACAGTAATCAGCTGAATACTAACTTTGGTAACAAATGATGATTAATAAAGGAAATGTCGGGAGGAAATATAAAAAACCTGGCACCATCTTGCTTGGGATTTTGATTTCTAGGTGTGCACCCAGAGATGAAAGTTGCCACACCTTTTGCAAGCTATTCGCCTTGATTCTCCAAAAGGGTCATCACCTTCAGCCTCTGAATGTGCAAAGAGGCAAAGAAACCACGCTCTCCATTCTGGTCAATCAATCACATTATAAGCCTGGGTAATTTGAAATGATTGGCATAATTCAGAGGACATTAGCGCCCAAGACCAAGTGATGGGCCGAGTACAGATTATCTAGACATTTCTTCCTTGTATAGGACCAAACAGATGAAGGGCATATTGATCTAAAACATTTCAGACAGTTCAATGTGCTCATGTGGGCAAACAGAGAACAAGTGCAAAATGAATGACAGTTTCGTCAAAGGTGTCATATGTCGCTCTTTTCAACATAGGTTTCACAATCAATAAGAACTCCAAAACAATGTACTGAATTTACACTACCAAACACATAAAAGAAATAACCAATGGCCAAACTTACATATGTCCAATAAAAAACATTTGATTTTGGACTTCTGAAAAACACGGCAACTCTTTAAAGCAGAACAAGCTAACAAACAAAGGAGTTGCTAGAAAAATATGCCATTGAGATGGTAACAATACGAAGTGGATGATTAGGAGAATTTGAAGTCAACTATCAAGAGTAGTACATAAAAAAGAACAGAAATTATGTATGCAAACCTTTTGTGAAGTATTTTGAAACCTACGAAAATAGTTCAACAAGTCTTCCCTTCTTAATTCATCATCACATGCTTTTCGCTTCAAGGAATCTAGTAACACCTAAAAAGACATTATAACAACAATATGGACATTAAGAATCAAATTCTCGCAGATTTTCTTTCAAGCAATTAACCAGATCAAGCGAACAAATCAACCTAGTATGCATTTTGAAGTTTCTTAAAAGCTTCTGCAGCCTTCTCATTGCCCATATTCTTGTCAGGATGAACCAGCTTTATCTGAGAACCAATTCAAAAGGGCTGGGGTCATAAATACAAACAATTTTCAGTTTCCTCTTTTCATTTGATAACAAGAAGTTATTATGTATATATTTACAAGTAAAACAATGCCTTCATGGCCACAATATCTGTCTTTAAACTTCATAAAAGAAAATCTAATTTGGTGTAATTAAATGATGACTAGTAGGAGAAACATATTTACTCCAATCATTGGAGAGCTACAAAACACAGACGTAAATTCACTGACAACACATTTAGTAAAGCTTTTAAAACTTGCAGAGAATGGCATCATAGTTATTATGAAGCGTGTGAGCTGACAAATAATCCCATTACCATCTTCCTATACTCTCTCTTCAGAACAGAAACATCCACGTTCTCATACCGGGACAAACCCAACACGGAGTAGTGATCAGTACAGTTCAATAACCGAGCAATTTCCTCTACAGAAGTCAACTCGGAATCAGCCCCACTGGTTGAAGGTACTCCCGGGCTACAATCTGCTGATAAACCCAGGCCACTTTCAAAGGATGAAGGGATCTCATAATAGTTATTTTTTAAAGTATTTTTAATTGTTTTGATGGACAAGACATGAAAAGACCATAAAACAAATAATGAAACAGGAGAAAAAGGATAGAGAGAGAGTGAGAGAAATCCTGAAATTAAATCATCTTTTCCCAAATGCCCCAAAAAGACTAAGGATGTCTGAAAAATTAGAGGAAGCAGGAAAAAGAAAATAGATGGACAATACATGAAAATCATTCAAAGTCATTTTGAAAACCATGACCCTGTTACATGTAGCCAACATTATACACACTGGGATGCAGAAAACCATTTCAGCATAAGATACAGTATATTAGAATCAAAATTCAGAAGCCACCAACCTTTCGCAAGTAAACATCTGTTTACAAGGAAACTACATGGATGGGAGCTGTAACAGGAATAGCAGATGCCGAAAATGGACAGTAGGGGGAAAATTCACACGTTCCCGTTCAAGGAAGTCAAAATTTTACTTTAGAATGATTGGGAAATTCAACCATAAAGAAAAACTCTATAGCCTAAATCAAAGGCATGTATTAAAGCATAAGTTAGCCCACATAACATTAGTATCTAAACCATGGGTTAAACACTAAAGCAGTAATACTGTGAGAAAATCTTGCACAAGCATTACGTTGAAATAGAATCACAAGGCAGAATAGAATGGTGAACACCATGGCAAATAGATTGCTATTAGATGATGGCTTCGTAGCTTTCAATATTCAGAAATTTAACCAAACTGGAAAATATTCAGAAATTTCTATATCTACAAGCACATAATTAGGGCTAGTGTGCTCTTTGTTTTTCTTTTCTTAAAGATAAATGAGAATCAGAGTGGTCAAGGGTTTCCCATGTCAAAGAGAACAACAGTAACGTTTTTTTTTCAGTTAGTAACCAAAAAGAAAATGATATGAACTGCAGGCGACAACATACAGTTTAGTTCACTGCATATTAGAATGCCAACCTGGTAAAATCCATAAAATAACCATTCTCCAGCTTTCATCCACCATATTCACCAGCCCATGGTGGCAATGAGTGATGGAAAAGGGTCTGCATGACCTTCATTCCATAAGAGCGAACCCTGGCAATGATCCACTTATATCGCTCCAATGCTGCAAAATTAACCTAGAAGAAAAGATCATGCAATTGAAAGGTAAACTCATCTCCCCCGAAATTTAGGGATTAAAATACTTTTTTTCTGGATCTCATCATGTGATAAAGGCCTCGTTTGACAAGGTACGTTCAAATTCAGTGCTACTAATTTTCTTACTTAACCAAACGGGCAGCATTATAACACATCAAAAGCAATGACTAGCATAAGCACGCAGCGTCCAACTTACATTCTCTTCGAGCCCATTGACAGGCTCCTCTGGCATGATTCTTGTCAAATCAATTCCCATTCGGAAGACACTGACACCAGTATCCTTTTCCAGCTTCAGCTCTGTATCAGGATCAGACCAAAATCTCAGTCAACCTCTCTTCCCTAAAGGTAATGGAAGCGATTCATAAATCAAGTGAGCAACAAATGATGAAAATGACAGTTGGAGTTATTAATTAGAAAAGTGTTAGCCATGGAAAGAAGAAAGACAGTTCTCGTTATTTCCACTCCATGTTAATATATATAAAAAATCTCACTGTTTGAAGTACTATAGAAACATTGCACCATGCAGCTACATTGTGATGGCACTCTTTATTTGTTGCAGGCATTTCAAGTTCTGAATACTTTCAAACCCTCTGGTCATGGCTTCCATAGCTACTTTGAGCGGCTTATTCACATCTTTCTCAGAAGCAGAAGCTGGCGGAGATACACCATCACCAGTTGCTGAACCCATAGGCACACCTGCTGTTTCCAAACCCTGAGGCCAAGCATCATTAAGCCTGTCCTCAGCAGGGGCTGGGGCGGTTTCCAATCCATAGAAAAACTCGTTTTCTCCTTCTGCCAAAAACACAGAACATCACAGTGGGTATTACAAATTCTTCATCATATCCAGAATGACCAGAAGCTCTGACACTCAACAAGTCTCATTAATTTCAATCCCATACCAGCAAGAAGAATCCCCACACCCAACATTTCCAGCAAATCTCGATCTATATGCAACAATTAGACATTCAATCCTCAAACATCGGCACTGTTTCTCAATGCCAAAAAGCCCGCAACGGATGTTGAAATCTCAGGACAAAACTAAACTGACTCGCTAGTAAAGGTAAAGCCGCATGACATGACAAAAGCAGTTATTCTGAGCTTCTAATAACAAAGGAACTCAATAAATATAAGCCAGATGACATGACTAATGAAGTTATTTTAAGCTTCTAATAACAGAGGAACTTGACAATTATATTTATTAACAGTTGAATGAAACAGGTATTAATATCTATTTTGCTTAAATCACAACAAGAAGCTCTCCTTCACATCACACGATCACGTACTTATCACAACTAAACCACGTGTGGATATATCCATATATATATGTATTATCCACTAATGTTACTCATAAACAGTAGAATCGATATTTAGCTAGGGATTAGAAGTTTTGAGAGATTATTAAGATATTTAGCGAGACTGACCGTTTAGATTGCAAGACGCGAGAATCTCAGCTGGCTCGTCGATAGGTGACTTGAACCGTTCGAGATTCTTCTTCCGTTAAACCTCGAATGAGAAGGCGTTGGGGGCGACGGTGACCGGAGCTAGAACTCCGGCGATATTTGGCGCGGAAATTATCACTATTCAAAAAATAAATGACACGGAGATAATAAATGACACGGAGATAGAGAGAGAGAGAGAGAGCTTTTGATTGTCAGTTGGACAGTACTCCACCAGTAGAGGTCACGAGAGATGTCCACGTGTGAAATTTTGAGGGGCAGAAAAGGCGTCGCGTCCCGGACCCATGTGGTGCGTCATGCGTGATTTTGAAAACAAACCACGTGTCTGTCGTCTGTAATCTACATGGTCCTGAGGTATTAGAAAACGGGGGCCTGTTATGGCCTCGTATTTTCGGAAGATAGGGATGTAGCTGGTCCTGGAAACCACATGGTCCAGCCCAATCAATTGACCCATTTTTTATATTTTTTTACAGTGTTCGGTGCCGTGCATGCATCAGGGTTTACATGGCTAGTTTTCTGCCAAGGAGGTGTTGGTCATTCTTTATCATAAATATTGGATTCAATTTAATTAACAAAGGCTCCCCCCTTGTGAATTTCCGGCAACATGAAAATGGGTTGATAGCCTGTGACTGCAAGTTCCAAACTACAGGATTATTTTGGATTTTCTGCTCGTGTTTTGGATGAAAAACACGGCCTCTAGCAACTTACAGATGGGAAGTACTGTCCAGCTGTAAATCCTGAGAATCTTTGTCGCCGTAGCAAGGTGAGATTTCACACGGAAAATAATTAATAATTTGAATAAAAGAAAAGAGGTGTCACCATTTTACCAGGAAAATGTAGGTGGACCCCCAGACCAAAACCCAAATTATTCACCAATGCACTCTTTTTCTCTGCGAGAATCTTTTCAGGTTTTGTTCCTTCCTTCTCCTGGATCTGGATGGGTCTTCTCTCCAAAACACCTCAGTATTGGATGCCCACGCAAAATTAATCAATGGGTCATATATATATGTACGGTGGCAATTCCTCTTTATTCACCACCCCCTTTTCATCATCGTTAGTATTGATTTCCTGATTTGGGCATGCAGTTTTATCACACCAGGACATAGCAAAGGAAGCTACATGCAAATGTTTTTTTCTTAAACGCTAGACATTATTTACAGTGGATTTCTACATGGAAATTATTATTTTCTCCTTGGGTTGAAAAAATGGAAGCCTTGAGGGTAAGGGTAATACGGTCTTTCTCCATTGGCTCATTGATCATCAAAAAATTATTTTGGGTATACTAGTCTTTTCCAAAATTTTTGTATAATAAAAATGTGTTTTTACCCTCAAAGTCAATAAAATTCTGAATCATTGACTAAAAGTTTTTTGTCTTTTCATAAAATTTAAAACAACAATAAATACTTATTTACTCCAAAATCAAATAAAATATAAAGTTGTTGATCAAGCTTGTTTTAGTTTTTTGGTATACAATAAAAATATGTATTTGCCCTTGGAAAAGGCAAGAAATAAAGTATGCGTTTATGGGCGCTTTAGTCATTTCACTCATATATATATTTTTTTTTTGTAATTTTCATAGTCATAAGGGGAGTTTGGGTATTTTTACTTTGAATTTTTATTTCTTTCTTCAAAAAACTTGTTGGGCGCATGCACATTACGCGTCAGCGAGTAAGTGGCATCCGTATCATTTAGATGACACGTGCGAAACCTCTGGTAGCCTAACCTAACCTTCTATTGTATATCCGGAAGTGTCACCATGTCCTTTTCCTCCTTGTGTGGTATGTGAAGGTATTTGATAGTTGGATTGTCACTGATGATCATTTTTTTATTTTCCCTTCTTTTTTCTTTCTTGTAAAAAAAATGCACAATTATCCTTTTTATTTTTGGTATTTCAATTTCATTTCTCGTACTTTTGATTTCTTATGTTTTTATTATTTGTATAAAAGCTTTGTTTGTTTTCAATTCAGTTTTTCAATTATAATTTCTTATATGTTTTTTTTTCATTTTGATCTCGGTTCTTTTAATTTTTAGTTTTTTCCTTGGCTTTTTTTGTAAGAGTTTTACTGACTTTCAATTTTATCATTCAATAAAAATTATGTTGTTTTATTTTTCCAAATCAACCCTCATTCTTTTCATTTGTTTTTTCTTTTGTTAAAGTTATTTTTCAATTTAATTTAACTCTCTAATTGAAAATTTTTGTTTGCCCTCTAATTTATTTTTTTTATTTTCTCCCTCATTTTTTTATTACAATTTTTTTAGATCATTTTATGTAATTGATTTTTTTTTCTTGTTTTCATCCTTCGATATTTGATTTGTTAGGGATTAAGTTTCATAATTTTTTTTATTTATAGTATTTTTGATCTAATGATCTAGATCACGAGATTGAAAAATTAATGTCGTTCGATATCTTGATTTTTGCTTATTCCTCGTTTTCATCTCTCAATATTAATATTTGATTTGTTAAGGAATTATGTTAAGTTTGGATATTTTCAAAGATTAGGATTTTGAAAGGTTTAGGATATTCAAGTTTGGCATGCTCATGCCCTGGTAGCAGGAAACAACAGCAAACTTGCAGGCAAGGAATTCTCTGGTCAAATCCTTTCAAACTATACTATCTACCATGCCGTCTTGTGTTGGTGGGAAGATTGTCCCTTCAACTTTACTTCGATATCCAAACATAAGGGACACAGAGAAAACGCAGCGTGTATTTCTTTTCAATTTAAGTCAAATTTACAAATTAATAGCTTGAGTACTGCATAAAATACACAATAAGTAAAACAATATATACAGAGACACTAAACGGTGGAATATGAAAGGCACGTAGTAAGAGCACAGGAGTAGCTGGTTCCAGACCCTCTTTTATGATATCAATATTAATCCAAATATCATTTAACATGAAAAGGGTCAGGACAAGTACGGAGCCGGAAATTTTTCCTATCCTCAGCTATTAAATAAATATAAAATTTTTTAAGATAAATTATTAATTTATATACATGAATTTTTAAAGTTAACAATAAAGTTTTAATTCAAATACACTACTTAAAATATTAAAAAATAAATTTAAAAGTACATAAAATAAAAATAAAAATAAAAATAAATTCACTATTGAAGTTACATCATTCGATGTTTTGTGGAATATAATTTATTTATAATCGAATCTGAATCGAAATTGTAACAACCCCTCAACCAGAATAAAATAACAATCTTATGTCAACTGAAAAACAAAGTAATTAATTTTTTTTCCTCTTTCAATTCTACATTTCTTCACTTGATTCTTTCTTATGTTAGTGTTTTATAAGTTGGACTTTGTAAGTTTGTAAGGCTATTCTTTCATTTTTTTTATTTTTTTATTCTTGGATTTTTTTATGATTTTCCCTTACTTTTCTCTTTTTCTCTCTCGTCTTGTCTTTTTTTTTTCTATTCTGCTTCTGCCCAGTCAGCAACATATAAAATGAAGGAAGAATTGATTTGCTTTATTTTTTAATGGCAAATAATCATTTTACCCTTAATGAGTCGTTTTGCTTTTATTTGACAGTTTTTTTTTGTTAGCACTACCAAACTCTATTCATCCTAAAATTTTACCCAGTTTTTATTCAATTTATTTTAAGATCCCTTGTAAAATTTTATCTCAATCTGATGGTCGGATTGAAAATTACACCCAATAACGTAAAATTGATCAAATTGTGATTTTTTATTAAATTTCTGAATTTCTCAAAAAATTATGAAATTTTAAACCAAGTTAAAGCATTATATTAAAAGTTTTCATGTAAATTTTCAGAATTTCTTGATAACTCAATCAAGAATTACAAATATTTTTTACATAAAATTAGTTAATAAATATTGATAAAAATCTTTACCTGGACTAGAGTACACCCAAACCTTTGCATTGCCTCCGCCATTGGTTCAGGGTGAACCGATCATGGTGCCAAATTAGTTGCAGCTGTAGTTAGACTGATCATATATAACGGGAAACTTTTGAAAGGCAATCATCGATCCTAAATGGTTGGAAGAGGACAATCGGCCTGCCAGTGCCTTTGGCCGGCCGCTGTATGGAACAATGCTCATAATTAATTTACACGTGGCATGCACCCACCATTGCATGATAAAATACGTTTAATATTTAGGGTTCTCTGTCACATGTATGTATTAACTTGTCGATATACAGTAATTAACCTTGATTGAGCAGCATAATCTTTCTTTATCCATGTGTTGGGAGCTATCCGGTAAGAAAGATCGGCTCGGTGGAAATTAGGTTGAAGACAAACACATTGGCTTAAGCTTTGGCAATAATAATCAACATAGACATCGTGCAATATATCACATCTAATAATTGATATTATTAAGTTTCGTTTTCTTAAGCTTGCCAGTCTTTTTTGTCTAAGTTAGCCAGGAAGGGTAATTTCATTTCACTCAAGCTCATTAGACATCATAAACAATATGTCCTAACTGGATTGAGTTTATACTCGATTCGATGGAATCAATTATAAGTGAGAAAAAACAATTCTAATATTAAACCGTATTCGATGTGGCTGGGTTTATATATATATATATATATATATATATATATATATATATATATATATGTGTGACATGCATTGTCACTAATTGTATATATTTGTTTTTTTATTTTATATATATATGCAAACCATATAATGAAACAACGCAAGTATCTAAATTTGTTCAGTATTTAAAGTTTATTTTATAAATATAAAGAATTTTATTTTTTTCTTGGGATAAAATAAAACAACTTACGAAGCCACAGCATGTAATGGAATTTTTATAACATTAAACATTGTCAATATCCCACAGTTGAGATTGATTATTATTTCTAATAATTTCTATATTTTTTTTTCGTTAATTTTAGGATATGATTATGTGTAGTATAAGAAATCTAAAGGGTTTCTTCCGCGTTGATGAATCACGAGGAAGTACCGAGTTGGATATCGTGTCGGATGCAAAAAACTCATCCCAGCCTGCCTTCAAAATTGTCTTTCCTAATTTCAACAAAATTATCTACTTAAATAAATATATTTGTATTATACTAATCTTACATTTCTATATCACGAGGGGAAAAAAAACAATGAAGGGACATATCAATTTAGCTAATAATTAATTAATGTACTAAGCTACCATACAATGGTAAATTCTAACAATTAATTTTGCGCCGGTTGCGAATTGAAAATTTTCCGTGCTCTTACAGTTGGTATCTTGCTATAATACCTGAAAGGAGAATTTGTCAGCTTACAATATCATGTTTACGGTAATGGTACTCGATCTCCGCTTCAGATCTAAGCAAAGTTTTCTCAGTTCAATCATCACGTTTGCGAAACTAATAATAATATTCTACTGACATAACATGATCTTTTAGCTGGCATGTGCTTATGTACATGTATAATTGTGTTGAAAAAACCCTCTGGAAACTTAGTCTGATAGTAATGTTACAGTATCTTTCAGGATTTAATTAATACAAAATG
>Ga0325411_1000833_pt1 | contig 33174 bp, 37 predicted proteins | sample PopdelMetagenome_13_FD_206181 | JGI IMG/M metagenome (GOLD analysis project Ga0325411, IMG submission 206181) | Populus deltoides microbial communities from Bellville, Georgia, United States - Xylem-PdIQD-R4 | ecosystem: Host-associated > Plants > Phyllosphere > Stem > Wood/Secondary xylem...
TTATTTAGAAAGCAGAGAAAAAAGGAAAAGAAAGAAGAAAATGGAGAAGTATCATCAGATCTGGTTTGCCTTTGGTACCTTGGCTTTGTTAGCTGTATCAGCTTTAGCAGACGATGTCGTCGTGTTAACAGAAGATAACTTCGAGAAGGAAGTCGGTCAAGACAGAGGTGCTCTCGTTGAGTTCTACGCTCCTTGGTGACTGCTCTTTACTTACTCTTTTCAACCATCCTAATTTTGATTGAGCTAAGATTAATCGTTTTTTTCTTTTATGCCTATCGTGATTCGTTGATCCATAAATCTGTTATGAATTCCTAATTTTGATTAATTCGTAGATTTTTTTAATGTGATTAACCGTTAGTTAAACTCAAAATAGTGTATTTAAGATCCATAGATATGAGTTATTAATAAATTTTATCGGGATCATAGAGGACATAATTGTAATTCTGAACGTGACAGGTGTGGGCACTGTAAGAAGCTTGCTCCTGAATATGAGAAGCTCGGAAGTAGCTTTAGGAAGGCAAAGACTGTTTTGATTGGAAAGGTCAGCCTTGTTATTATTGCTTTTATTTGATTCGTGTTTTTTTATTTTATTTTTATTTTTTTGTAAATTGTTTCCCATGCTCATGCTAATATTCATTATTTTATATATCATTTTCCCTTCATTTTAACCCAAATAAGTATTTTGATCCTTGCTGGAAAATCGAAGCTGCCGTTTTTGTTAGAGATTTATTGACACCTCACCTTACCTCGTTGATGGGTGAATTGTTGATGATGCGGTGCAGGTGGACTGTGATGAGCATAAGGGTGTATGCAGCAAATATGGGGTTTCTGGATACCCAACTCTTCAATGGTTTCCTAAAGGATCGCTCGAACCTAAAAAGTGAGGATATTGTTAAACTCCACCACTATCTGATAGAATGTCCAAATTTATTGCCTTATCTGAAATGCGATTTTGTGCTATATATATATATAATAGGTATGAAGGACCACGAACTGCAGAAGCCCTTACTGAGTATGTCAATACTGAAGGAGGTAGTACTTCTAGTCTTTCTCTTAAAGTTGTTTCCTGTTGGTCAACCCAGTGAAAAATTATTTTTACAAGTTTCTTGCTGTTACTTGGACTGGTAAATATGCTCGACCTGCATATACTGTTGTTTTGTTTGAAAAATTAATTCCGCCGTCTCACCTAAGCAAATGTCTGCAAAAACTGGTCTATGTGCTATAATGTTTGTCTTATTGCATTTTAAGGATTTGTTTTCGAAAGCAACTCTTCTGTTAAAAACCACCAGAGGTTCCTGATTGGCTATGTTATTTACAGGGACTAATGTGAAGATAGCTGCAGTGCCATCCAATGTAGCAGTGCTAACGGCTGATAATTTTAATGATATTGTCTTGGATGAAACCAAGGATGTTTTGGTTGAGTTTTATGCACCATGGTGAGCTATGTCCTTCTGTATGCTGACTACTGCTTTGATACCTACACTGGCTTTGTGTGTGTGTGTGTGTTTTTTTTTTTTAAATCTCCTTTTATCTCAGTCATATGTTATTGATTTACAAACTCTACTTCTTGCAGGTGTGGCCATTGCAAAAACCTAGCTCCTGTATGTATTGCTCCTTCTTCTTCCCTTTTCCTTTATAATTTGTGTGTGTAGGAACATGTGATTTGCTAAGCTGCTTATTATTCGGGCAGGTTAGCATTGTTCCCATTTTTGTTGGACACAAGTTATCGCCCAAGTCATTTTTAAGGATGCAAGTTGAAAAAAAGAAATTCAAAACCAACTCTCTCCTTTCCACCTATCTTCTCTCTTGCCTGTTCCCACTGTGTTACTTGTGTCTATTTCTCTGATTCTTTCTCATATTGAAAGGCTTTCGATTTTCTCTAAGGTTGTATGTGAAAGCTATATAATGCAAGACAGACAATCAAAAGAAGGATGTGGTGGAGAAAGAGAGATATGAGTGAACACTGTACATCTAGGAGAGAGTCATCTAATTTTTTAGCTTTTAATCATATGACACATATACCTTTAAAGATTTTTAAATTAGAGGATGATTTACATCCAACCAAAAGTGGGCACAATGTTAACTTGCCCAGATACTAGGCAGGTTTGTAAATCACGAGCGCTTGTGTGTGTCTTCCTGTAACCATTGGTGTGTCATTGTTCTATATGGGTCTTTGCTGCACAAGTAATGATCTGGAGTTTGCTTGGTTTGTTCCTTCAGACCTATGAAAAGGTAGCTACCGCGTTTAAATCTGAGGAAGATGTCGTGGTTGCCAATGTAGATGCTGACAAACATAAGGATCTAGCTGAAAAGTAAGGGAAAACTTTACCAGTTACCTAATTATTTTGATGAAAAGGGCTCTCAACATTTGGAGCTGTCAATATTAATGGCCTATGCTAAATTCAGGTATGGAGTAAGTGGATACCCTACATTGAAGTTCTTTCCAAAAGGCAACAAAGCTGGGGAAGAGTATGAGGGTGGGAGAGATTTGGATGACTTTGTTGCTTTCATCAATGAAAAGTCTGGATCCAGTCGTGATGGAAAAGGACAACTAACCTCAAAGGTTAGTTACTACATATAAAACGGAAAGTTTAAACCTTTCATTTTTGTTGACTGAGTCATTTGATCATATTATATTTTTATACACGATAGGCTGGTATTGTTGAAAGTTTGGATGCCTTGGTAAAAGAGTTCGTAGCTGCTGGAGATGACGAGAAGAAAGCAGTCTTTTCCCGAATTGAAGAGGAAGTTGAGAAACTCAAGGGTTCCACAGCAAGGTACTTCATGGCATGAATGCTAGTGTTTAAATTCCATGTTGGCTTGTTTTGATATCTTTACAATATTGCTCAAAGCTGTAATGTCTTTTGAAGACTTCTCTATTCTTGTTAAATCTCTATTGAATCAAAGATAGAACCTTACAATATTCCATGTTTATAGGTATGGAAAGATTTATTTGAAGGCTGCCAAGAATTGTATGGCTAAAGGTGCTGATTATGCCAAGAATGAGATTGAGCGGCTACAGCGCATGCTTCAAAAGGTAAGATTGATAGATTTTTTCTCTTAGTTGAAGCATGCCATGTGTAATAGGAGCTAGACAGCTGTATTTTGAAATTTTGAGATAGCAGTGAGCTGGAACAAGATTCACATGTTAAGTTCATATTGTGATGTTTTTTAGAATAGATGCGCATCTGATTGGGATGTTTGGATGATAGATCATGAGAACTTTAAATGAGTAGAAAATGAGTTGAGTAAGTATGTGAAAGTTGTGATGACAGTTAATTGATCTTATCTTTTTCCATGGTTGATGGTGCAGACAATCAGCCCAGCAAAGGCAGATGAATTCACCCTGAAGAAGAACATTCTATCTACTTTTGCTTGATCTTCTGATCTTTTGTTTCCTCGTCAATATTTTGGAGGCAAACATCATCCAGTTTTTGGGGAATCGTTTTTGCCATCTCCAATGTTTTCTTTGACGTTATCCGGGCAAGGCTTCTCCTGACAGTGAAAATCTGTATCCCATGGACTTCGGCTGAGCGAGTTCCCTAATACGAAATGATTTTGAGAACCTCAACTAGCTAGTGCAGTATATTTATATGCCTTATTTTTCCGTCTGTGCTATTGTTTACAGTGGAAAGACGCTTTTAATTTTTGAATGAAACGTGCATTAGACAAATGAATATCCTCTACTTTTGCTTCGTCGTCTGATCTCTTAATGATTGAACGTATTTTGTTATGTTGAGATACCAAATTCGTAGCAGCCCAAAAATATATATATATAAAACTAGGGCTCTTAACTTAGTTGAAACTGAGGGATGAAAACACATGCAACTCTCCCATCCCTTTTCTTTCCCCAGCATTTTTGCCGAGACTGTCTCCCAATCTGGCCCGCTGTAAGTTTATTTATGTCCTCCCTTTGAAGGCTAATATGGTCGGTATTGACTCTATGGATCGTTCTTATTTGCTATATGAATTGTGACTGTTCTGGAATAATCGGAAGCCCTATCGTATTGTTTGTTTACACCTAAAACTACCCGCAACAAATAGAAGTGACCAAACAAGACTAGCCAATTGCCGAGAGACGGACATGAATCGGAAGAAAATGGTTGCGATCATTACCAGGAAACGTTATTTCCTATTAGCTTAATTGGAATTCTAGTTTACCTAGAAAACACGCTTTAACTTATTGCAAAGCTATCTCAGATCAATCAAGCACCATGAGTTATGCTTTGGCCAGGTTTTGCCACTAGCAAATATGTGTAGACCAGTGATCATGCATCAGTGTATAGTTAAATCAGAGACCACCCACTGGGAGAGGAGAGATGCGGAGGGTAGTGAAACAGCCAGCTGTGAAACCACTAGTGCTATTCAGCATAGTACCTCGTATGAACTCAAATGCAAACCATGATGATGTTATTAAAAAAAATCTGTCATGGCCAGCCACTCACTGATAAGTTACTCTAAGCCACTTCAGTACAGGTGCACAAGATATGGTCAGAGTTGGTTGGTTCTGCAACACTTCCATTAGTACTTAAACTCCAGAACCATCCCCTTTTATATTCATATTCAAAACCCGGCATGCCTTCTCTTCATTAAATCCAGGTTCTGAGATGCTCATTGAAGAACACTCTTCAAGTGCATACTCCCTCTCTTCAACCAAGGACTTCATATACGAGCATGGCCGCTCTTCAGCCTCTATGTTAGATCCAGGCTCGTGTCCTGAATCAAATGGCAATTCAAAAGATGATGAACCAAGTGGTTGTGTTCTCATCTGCACAGAACGCAGGAGTGCAGTCCTCCTCAGGTCAGCTGAGTGGCATATATCACTAGGTGATGACGGGAACCGGCCCTCAGAATCTGAACCTCGTTGACGAGGCTGTGAATAAGTGACGCTGGTGACAGAGCAGCCATGTGAAAGGAATGAGCTGCTATAAGGAGCAGAAGAGAACCCACCAAGTGGCCTTTGGTACCTACATGGAGAAACTGGACTGCTGGGTAGACTTTCAGGTTGAGGTGAACAAGCATTTGTAGGTGTCTCGCAAAATCTAGAGTCATCAAAGTCTTCTGACATTGGTGAATATTGCGAGGACATTTCATCCCTGAAATAATACACGAGGAAACAAAATGAATGAGAACTAAAAATAGAAAATAAAAATAAAAATGATGGTTTTCCTCTTAATCAGCCAGAGCAAAAAATGATGAGAAGCATCCTCATGACAGACCTGAAAGCCAGGATGAAGGGTAATGTCCCTCTTGCAATCATATAGATTGAATAGTGCATACCCGAGCACCTGATCCCTGGGATTTGATTTTGAATGGGCAAATTAGCGCGTAATGTGCTGGCAAATCCCTAGGCAAACTGCAACTTTCAATTACAGAAAATTTCCTACTGATATTCACTTAAAGGAAACTCTTTACTCTAAATCACTGTTATAAACCACGGTCAAAGAACATCTCTCAGTATAATGATTTGGGGATATAAAAACCCCAGTCTGAGCCCATCACTGATTATGCCACCATCCATAATTCCAAATGGGTAACTATAATTGAGCTCCAAACTATGAAGCTATAAAATGATAACTTCCCATTTGAGGAAATATGATCGGATTAAGTTCCTGGTATTTTCAGTACAATTCTTTAGACTAATATCCGAGGAGCAGCACAGAAGTTCCAAAACCAAAATAGTAGTATTTACGAGTTAAAAAAAAATCACCTGGCAAAAATCATGGTGTCAGACCTGGCAGGAGATTCCATAAGATTGTCCTGGAGTGGGTCTCCAACTGTTAAGCCATTCAAACTAGATGCCATTATCTGCACTCAAAAGCGTTAACAATTTTTTAGCTCTTAGTAAAATCCAAAACAAATGCAAAGTATAACAGGAATTAAAGAACAGAAAAAAGGGACAAACCTCACTGAGGTATCGCTTATGAGAATTGAGATTGTCAAGGTAGACCTCATCTTCAGGATCTCTACTTCGCTTCCCGTTTGGTGTTGACGTTGATGTCGATGCTGATGATGAAGCTGGGTTCGAATCCAACCTCATTAGTTACTGCAATTTTTTTTAAACTCTTAATCTCTAATCTCATTTAAGATGGAAATGTTTCATTCTGTTTTACGTTACCGTTCGGGTTAATGATCAAAAAGAGAAATGAGGAAAGTGAAAAGGTTTGGTGAGGACTGAGGAGAGAACGAAAACCAAGAACAAGGTATGGACTGTGCTGAGATGGGCTCTGAGGATGTGGGCAACCCAACAGGTGAGAGTTTTATAAGATCACTGATGTAGTAGGATACATGTAATTAGAGTCAAATCAGGTCTAGACACCTGTCGATGCTGCCATATTTCTGTTAACTAAGAAAATAAATACAGGACCAAATTAATTTTGCTTTTTTATTATATAGATTACATATAATAGCATCTCCAATGAAAAATATTATATTAAAAAGCTAAATTTATAAAATAGCTTTTTAAATAATGTAAATATAATTTTTTTTATTTTTTTATATATTTTAATGATAAAAAGTTATTTAAAAAAATCAATTATATTTTAATATATTTTATGTTAAATTAATTTTAATATAATTATATTACAATGGCCAACGAATATAAAATAAATGAAAAAAGTTTTCCAGCAGAAAAAACATACTTATATGTACTTTTGCTTTTTCTACATAAAAATATAGAAATGATAGTTCATGTTTTAAATAGTTATTTTAGCTATTTATTTAGTTGACCGATTAAAATACTTAAAAGTAAACATGAAAACAAAAAATTCAATTTTTTATTTTATCTATTTTTTTAGCTACCTCGTTAAAGCATCTCCAATCCACGAGCTAAATGAAAAGTTAAATATACTTTAACTTTTATTCTTTCACTTTTCCAATGAAGCACCTAAACAAATAGTCATTTGCTGGCTAGCCATTTCTACATTTCACTGTAGAAATGGTTAAAATAATAACTGTTGGCCAACAGCTATTTTTATAGTCGTTGGCCAACAACTCTTTTTTTTTTCTTTAAATATAGGAGAAATTTTCTTTAAATGCATGAGAAAAGAACTTGTAGTTTTAAAATTTTGTATTATGTCTCACCCTTCTCTCAAATTTAGAAAAACAATAATAAATTATTCTCCGGTTAATTATTAATATCGGTTGTGTTAATTAGCTGAAATTAAAAGGTATGCTTGTTTAAAAGTTTTTTCTATTTTTTCTTTTATATCTCTTGATTTTTTAGACCTTTTGTTGTTAATTTAATATTTGTGATGTTTTTTATTTTTATTTTATTTTATGTTTTTAATATGGGTTAAGGAAGACAATTTTTATTTATGTTGTTATCTTTGATAAAATTGAGAGGAATTAATAATGGTAGTTGATATTAATAAAAGATAGAGTGACATATTTAAAATTTATTTTTGATTGCCTGTTTTAATTTGAGGTCAATTATATTTTTTCTTGTTGAAAATACAATTAAACTAGTATATCGATTCTCTTTTAGTTCCAAAAAATGATCAAATTGTTATGTTAGAAAGTAGGAGGCAATGCTTATTATTAATTTGCATGTATGAAAACTACTAAATTGCTAGACATTGAATGTAAGCTTTTTTTACATTCTCTTATAAGGTTTTAACTTGAGTTTTTTTTTTTAAAAAAATGTAGATGGATTCAAATTTTCCAAGCTCTTTTACCAACTTTCTTATGAGTGAGTCAGAAGATATTCTCTCTCAATCAAGTGATTCTAATCAATTAATTAATGACTTAACATACTCGAATTTAAATGTCCATTCAGCATAAAAATCACAAAGAAGTAAAAATTTCTCACCATAGGAGAATTGTTTACTTGTCTCTGCATGGCTAAATACAAGCAAGGATCCAATTACAGGAGTTGAACAACAAACAAAACAGTTCCGGGCTTGTGTACATGCTTACTTTGTAGAGAATGAAGGAAACTTAAATAATCGTTCACAAATAAGCATCTCAAGTAGATGGCAAGAAATAAATAGAGAAGTTGGTAAATTTGTTAGATTTGTTACTCAAATTGAAAATCGTCAGCAAAGTGGAATGACCGAAGAATCAAGGGTAATGTTAATATTCATTTCTATGTTAAATTGTTTAACACATATTTTAACATTATTTAATTAATTAATTTATTTACCAGATTAATGATGCTCGGCAAATGTATGCTTTTTACGTTGGCAAACAATTTCAACTAGAACATTGTTGGGTTATCTTAAGAAAAGAACCTAAATGATAATTTGAGCGTGCAAGTCAACATCAAAGATCAAACAAGAAACAAAAAAGTCATGTCAATGCAAGTCCGGCTTCATCAACCCCTTCTACCCCTGATTTTGTTAGTTTAGGAGAAGATAGTGAACCATTGATTTATCAAGATAGACCAATCGGTCAGAAGGCTGCAAAGAAACGATTTAAACGTAGACAAGGAAAAGATAAAGTTGGGGATGTAACTGTAACGAATCTCTTACAACAATTTAGGGATACTCTAGTTGAAATTGAGGACCAGAAGAAATAAGGCAGGAAAATTATATTACAGCAACAAGCCATGATGATTCAACAAAGTCAAGAGAAACAAGAATTGGACAGGATTGAGAAAGAAGAACAAATTATGAAAATGAATATTTCTAATTTGGATCTAATTTCTACAGCGTATTTTCAAAATAAAAAGTTAGAAATTATGCAAAAAAGGGGTTTTAATTTTTAATTAACTTTGATTGATTTATTGTAATGTAATATATTTTTAATTAAATATGTAGAAAATTCTTGGTTATTTTAAATATATTGTTATGAAATTGATATTAATTCAAAATATTTTTTTGAAGTTCCTCTAACAGTTAACAATAATAAGTAGGATTAATTAACTTAAAAGATAACAACCATAATGAAAAAAAAACATAAAAAAACTTGAAAATTATGATAACATAAGAAGTTCAAATCTAAAGATTCTACTTGTTGCCATATTGTTCCCACAAATGTTCAATCAGATCTTCTTATAGTTGAGAGCTAGTTACTCTATCTCTAATTCGATTATGAGTTTGAAGAAAATCATGTAGTTCTGGTATTTCACCATGTGACATTGATATAAAGGAATTGACTTCATTTTCATGGTCAAATCTAAGGTTCATTGCTCCTTCATCCTCAATAATCATATTATGCATTATTATGCAAGCTTTCATAATATATGCAAGCGTTTCTTCATCCCAGTATCGAACAAGTCCACGTACAATTACAAAATGAGATTGGAGCACCCCAAATGCTCGCTCCACATCTTTTCTTGCAGACTCTTGCTTACTTGCAAAATATTTTCTCTTTGCTCCTAATGGTCTTGGGATTGTCTTAACAAAGGTTGACCAATTAAGATAAATCTCATCTACTAAATAGTATCCCATTGTATATTCATGCCCATTAATTGTATAATTGACAGGAGCAGTACGACCTTCAGCAGGTGCAACAAAGATAGGTGACCGATCAAGAACATTAATATCATTTAATGATTCAGGCATTTCAAAAAAGGCATGCCATATCCAAAGATCTTGTGAAGCCATCGTCTCTAGAATTAAAATTAGAATGATTCATGATGAATTTTAATGAAATATAACAAAGATTGGAGAGAACAAAATGATGAGAAAAAATGTTAAGGTATATGAGAATATTTATAGATGGATTATTTTTTCAAATTGTAAAATCTTAGAATGCTGGCGGTAATTTTTTCAAAATTTAAAATTTCAAAATTTAAAATGTTAGCGGTTATTTTTTCAAAATTTAAAATGTTGGCGGTTATGTTGGCGACTATTTTTTCAAAGTTTGAATTTGAATTTACTTTTAAAAAATTAAAATTTTAACAATAACATATAAAACTGAAAATTAAAAATATTTATATAAATAAATTTTAAATTATATATTTTAACTTTCATATTACTTCATTAATTTTATATTACTTTTATAAATTACTCATATTAATTATATAATTAATAACATCATAATTATATTATATATATAAAATATCTAAATTAGTTATATAATTATATTAAAATTAATTTAACATGAAATATATTAAAATATAATTGGCTTTTTTAAATAGTTTTTTACCATTGGAATGTACATAATTAAAAAAGCTATATTTACACTATTTAAAAAATTATTTTTTTTATTTGGCTCTACATTATAGCATTTTTTATTGGAGATGCTTTTAGCGATGCTACGAGGATTTTGCTGGTCTAACAAGCTATTCAAATATATTTAATAAAATAATTTATGCAATTATCTGTATTTATAAATATATTTTTTAGATCTTCAAAGAATAAAAGATTTCATGTATTCAACTTGTAAATATATATGACATTCTTAAAAAGAATTTAGCCAAAATTAATATATCCAATCTGCTCGAAAATTAAATGGATTGGATTGATAGTTAGTAAAATATAAAAAGTTAAAGTTGATTATAACCATGTACTCAAACTCGACTGACTATACCGTCACTTACCCAGTTACCCCAGATTATTAAGGGGAAAAAGAAAAAAAATACGAAGCGAATAAACAAACCAAAATGTGAAAAGCCCTACCAGAACCTTTGCTTTCCTAATCCCCGCGCCTCCTGCACTTCACATAGCTCCGCCAAATTCAGGCGAGCCTCATCCTTCCCAAGGTTAAGTTCTTACTTATCACTCCTCAATTGCCATGGCCACTACTAGCATAGCATCAAACACTGAGCCATCGCGTGTTGTGCAGTTTCCATCAGACCCTCTTCCAATAAACCCCTGGTCACTCATCAATCCACCGGAAGATACTCCTTTAGTCGCTTTTCTAATAGATTTCCTCTTCTATCAGTGAGAGCTACAAGCAATAGCTCGATGTCCAAGGAAAATAGCAGCAAAAGCTGTGACGGGGCTGGTGGAAGACTTACATATAAGGATGCTGGTGTGGATATAGATGCTGGGTCTGAGCTTATTAGGCGAATTGCAAAGATGGCTCCTGGAATTGGTGGTCTTTTCCCTCTTGGCATGCTTTTTGCTGGATTTTTTTGCTTCATTTCCTGCTCTCCGTTATTGGTTGTGAACACAATTGAATTATTAAAAATCTTTTAAGCTGCACATTGTTTTCATGCTGTCTGCTATAGTTCGAATTATAATTTTTCTCTCTCCTTAATTATGCTAGGCCTATGCGGGTGGGAACTTGGGGAATAGTGTAACGCGAAGTTCTTTTGTCGCTGTGTTTGTTAATGTATTTTGTTTTGTTATTGTGCTTATTAAAGTTCTCGCACACTGGTGATTCGTACCTTGTTGCGGGTACGGATGGTGGAGGGACTAAGCTAAAGCTTGCATTTGAAACCGGAATCCATGAAACCATTGGGATTGATCTGGTCAATTCTGGATAAATCTTGTTATGTGCATTTTGCTGCTGTAGATTGCTTCCTAACTCACTTCTCCTGCTGCAGGTTGCTATGAGTGTGAACGATATCGTTACTTCCGGTGCAAAGCCCTTATTTTTCCTTGACTACTATGCTACAAGCCGCCTTGATGTTGACCTTGCTGAAAAGGTATATTAATGTGCATGGTTTACTGAGTTTATATATTATTTGAACAGAAAAACTGCAGCTAAATGATATTTTCCTGTTCTTCTTATTTAGGTCATTAAAGGCATAGTTGGTGGTTGTCAACAATCGGACTGCACTCTTTTAGGGAGGGAGGTAGTCTTTTTCTTTCTTTACATTCTACTGGTGAATGTCTACCATTCAGTGCATCGTGTGGTGCTGGATCTGAAGGTTGATGTTGTAATCACCATAGCTTTTATTTTTGCAATGACAAGGTTATTGCAGCCATGTTACCCTGTATGGTGGCAATTACCAATGATGGTGTTGCAGGATTTGGTCTTGAACTATCACAGGTGTCTGCCTCATGTGAAATGGTTGTGCTCTAGAGAGTTCTTGAAATGGTCACGTGCTAGATTTTAAAACGGGTTGACTTTCATGGACGGTTATTGGGATAATTTTTGTTTGGGATGGGAGAGAAAAATAAGACGCTGTTAGGCTATGAATGCTTGTAGATTAGATGTATGTGCATTGCATTATGTGAGAGGGATATGGCATGTTATCTTATAGAAGTAGATAACTATGGAAATTCTCTATCCATCTCACTTAATGGTACTCTTATGGGCATACAGCATGGGGAATAGACCCACCCAATGCATGATGTGGTCAAATTTGCTGACATTAAAAGTTGCTGTGGTCTTTTATTCCTCCCTTTCTACGCTTGATCATGATTTCACCAAAACTGACAACTCTCCGTTGACCACAATGGTTTTGTTAAATTCCTTCCAGACTGAAGAGATGCCAAATTTCTATGCAGAAGTTGAGTATGACCTTAGCGGCTTTGTTGTTGGCATTGTTAAAAAGGACTCGGTGATTGATGGGAAAAACATTGTGGCTGGGGATGTTCTCATTGGTTTGCCATCAAGTGGAGTCCATTCCAATGGTTTCTCTCTCGTAAGAAGGTTGGTGTTGGTTTGAGGGATTCTTATTTTTTCTCCATGCATTAAAACATCATCGACGCTGAAAGAATGTTTACAGCCCTATGATGTTTTAGCTCTTTACATTGGTTATTCTTATTAATGGATGAATGCTTGTATATCTTTATAGGGTTCTAGCTCGAAGTGGCCTATCTTTGAACGAACTTCCTGGTGGAAGTGTTTCATTGGGTGAAGCTCTAATGGCTCCAACTGTTATCTATGTCAAACAGGTTTCCTTTCAAGTTTTATTTCCGTTTCACATTATTGTGATTAACACTGTCGATTTGACTAGATTTTTCTTACTAAAAACCCTTCCTTTTCAAACAGGTGCTTGACTTGATTATCAAGGGTGGTGTAAAGGGCAGAGCTCACATCACTGGAGGTGGTTTTACAGATAACATATCAAGAGTTTTCCCAAAAGGCCTTGGAGCTTCTATATACAAGGAGTCATGGGAAGTCCCAAGCCTTTTCAAATGGATCCAAGAGGTAAATTGTGTTTTACATGTTAGATTGAGTTGTCTTTCAATTGCTATATTGAAGGTTATGTTTGTTATAAATAAAGATAGACAAATGGATCTTGTCATATGGTATCTATTCCCTTTGTCGCACGTCGGAATCCGCGCGGCGTCGGCCCCGGCCTACCTGGCGATTTTTTCTCTGTTATTATTTGATTGATTTTGTTGGGAGTCGTCATCTAGTATTTAATTGAGGGTTACTAGGAAACCCAAATGAACTGGTCTTGTAGAGATTCACGGGTAAGGGACTGGTTGTGGTTAGGGAAGGTATTAGCACCCCTAACACACCCTACCTGAGGTAAGCTGCTTCGTGGCTGTAATGTGTTAAAGAAGTTTTAAAAATTTTGTCTTTTCATCGGATTTTAGAAATACAACTTCCATACAAGTTTGTATTTCTACCCCGTGATCCAATCAAAATATTAAATCCTTCTTTATGCTTTGCAGTCTCATCATAAGAAAATATATATCCATAAAAAAAAACATTCAAACACACATGTTTTTTACTATATTTTTTCTTTTTCTTTTTTCTTTTTTTTTCTTTTTTCTTTACATCCACAATACAAATTATAAAAATTCCAAACTAAATAAAGATCACATTAAATAATCTAAATTTACAAAATAGTCCTCCAAAACTCTAGGAATTGCATAGGAACACTTCTGGAATTGCAGCAACAGTGGCAGCGCGTCGGCCAGGAAAGCAGTCGGCCGAAACTGGCTTCTTCTCCTCTTATTTTCTGCAACGCCGTGACCTGCAAAACAACAAAGAAACGCAACAACACAGGCAGTTGATTTTATTTTTCTTAGATCCGGTTCCTTCGGGTCTGTCACAGTTGGATCTGCTTCACTGCAGATCGGTTTCCTCCGGTCATCTTCTTCCCCTCACCGGCAGTGAAAATCACTGTCACCTGCAAAAGGAGAAAAACACACAAGGCAGTAGGTTTTAATTTCTTCCTCCTTGTTTTCAGATTTGTCTCTCTTCTCTTTTAGATCTGCTTCAACGGCAGATCTGTTCTGTGTTTTTTTTCGTCTCCCTCTTCTGCAGTTTAGGTGACCGGCGGGTTCTGCCTTGCTTGGGCTGCTGGCGGTGGGTCGGAGCTGTGGGTGCAGCGGCGCGTGAGGGAGGAGCTGCTGATGTTGGAGGACGGCGTTGATGGTCTAGAGGAAGAAATTAAAACCTACTGTTTTAGTGCGCCTTAGGGTCATCAACCCTTTAGGTAGTGCGTTTTCCAACCCTGTCTCTTTTTTTTAGAGCTCCTTCGAGCCCTAACCTCTTAGGTAGTGTGTTTTTTTAACCCTGCCTCCTTTTAAGTGCGCCTTAGAGCCCTCGACCATCTTAGGTAGTGCGTTTTCCAACCCTACCTCCTTTTGAGTGTGCCTTCAAACCCTAACCTTTTAGGTAGTGCATTTTTCCAACCCTACCTCCTTCTGAGTGCGTCTTTGAGCCCTCACCTCTTAGGTATCGTGTTTTCTAGCCCTACCTCCTTTTGAGAGCTCCTTCGAGCCCTCATCATTCAGATAGTGTGCTTTTTAGTCCTATATCTCTTTTGAATGCGCTTTAGAGCCCTCAACCACCTTAGGTAGTAAGGGACTGGTTGTGGTTAGGGAATGTATTAGCACCCCTAACGCACCCTACCTGAGGTAAGCTGCTTCGTGGCTGTGATGTGTTAAAAAAGTTTTAAATATTTTGTCTTTTCATCGGATTTTAGAAATACAACTTCCGTACAAGTTTGTACTTCTACACCGTGATCCAATCAAAATATTAAATCTTTATTGATTCCTTGCAATTTTATCCTAAAAAACATTTACATTTTTTACTATATTTTTCTCTTTTTTTCTTTTCTATTTTTTTTCTTTTTTTCTTTCTTTTTTTTTACATCCACATTACAACTTATAAAAATTCAAAACTAAATAAAAATTACATTAAATAATTTAAAATTTACAAAACAGTCCCTAAAACTCCAAAAATTGCATTAAAGGACACTTTCAGAACTGTCTGAACTCGTGGCGGCGCGTCTTCCCACACGCCACTGCCACTGGCTGCTGCTGGTGTTCGTTTGTCGCGGTGGAGGAGAAGAGGATGGATCAGCAGGCGCCACCGGAGGGAGAAGGCGGACTGCTCCGCGCCTGTGGGCGATGCTGCTGCTGCTGCCACCGCTGTGATGAGGAGACGCTGCTGCTGTTGGGGTGCTTGCTGGAGCTGGATCTGCCGAGAGAGGGGAAGGTTCCAGCGGCGGTTCTGGCTGGAGAAGAGGGAGCGGCCGAGAGTGAGAGAGGGGATCAGTGTGGAGGCAGTGAAGGGAGACGACTGCTTTGTGTTGATGAATGGAGGGGAAGTGGCCGGCTATGGGAGATGACCGGCGGTGTGGGAGAAGGAAGGAAAATGAGAGCTGCGGTGGCTTGGGGGGTGAAGAAGATGGTGGAACTGGCTGAAGAGGAAAACCAAAAACGTGGGGGGTGGCTCTTGAAAAAAGATGGGTTTAAGGTTAGGTTTTTTTTGTATTTTTGCTGATGTTTCCAAAATTGTCTCCCCTTAGCTTGAGTTGTAGGCTGATATTTATAGGCAAAATGTTTTTCGGGTTTCAAAATTGGTCCCTCAATTTTTGTGTTTGGCCCCTAATTTCAATCAATTCATTTGGTAAAAATTAAATTTGATCTTTTAAGATTTCAATCTTCTCAATTAAGTCCAAATTAGGCTCTTGAAAAAAGTGAATTTTGGGGGAATAACCCAGAATTGGGTTATGACAGTTGCCCCCCTCTTTACAATGCTTATGATAGAAAGTCTCGTAAGAGACTTTAGATAGTAAGCGTTGTAAAGAAGAAAAAAAAGGATGAGATATGATTGACTCATCTTGTTGAGGAATGATGAATCCTCTTGAGGGTTAGAAAGCGCACTCGGAGTAAAAACTGGAAGATTTTTTTTTTGAAAATTCAAAGATTTTGAAATGGTCGAATTGTCATGGGTGACCTACCCGGTGAAATTTTTTTTGAGGTGGTCTCATTGTAATGGGTGACCTACCCAAATGAAAAACTCAAAGATTTTTGACAGAGATGAAAAATATGATGATTTTTTCAAAGTGGTGGTCTTATTGTAATGGGTGACCTACCTAGGTGAAAAACACGAAGATTTTTCAAAGTGGTGAGAAATGCAAAGATTTCTCAAAATGGTGAAAAATGCAAAGATTTTTCAAAGTGGTCTTGTTGTAATGGGTGACATGTCCAGGTGAAAAACACTAAGATTTTTCAAAGTGGTGAAAAATACAAGGATTTTTCAAAGTGGTGAGAAATGCGAAGATTTCTCAAAAATGGTGAAAAATACAAAGATTTTTCAAAGTGGTCTTGTTGTCATGGGTGACCTGCTCAGATGGAAAATGCGAAGATTTATCAAAGTGGTGAAAAATATGAAGATTTTTTAAAGTGGTGAGAAATGCAAAGATTTCTCAAAGTGGTGAAAAATACAAAGATTTTTCAAAGTGGTCTTGTTGTGATAGGCGACCTGCCCAGGTGAAAGGTTTTGAAAAATACGGATATTTTTCAAAAATACAGAGATTTAGGTTATTCCCCAAAATTTACTTTTTTCAAAAATAAAAATAAAATAAAGGCTGGCAATGCGGAGAAAGCTGATCAAGAAAGACTGCAAAAATAGGCAAAAATCAAAGTTGCAATTTTTGGAGGCCTAATTGTATCCCGTTATGCCCAAAAATAGAAAAATGCAAATTCAAAGGTCAAATTAAATGATTATTGAATGAATTTGCATAAAAATTAAGTCCAATTACATAATTAAATTTTTAATGGGCCAATTTGATTTAATCATGGGCCAAATTGAATTTTAATTATGTTTAAGAATTAATTTGGGTCCAATTGAAAGAGTTAATTAAGTGCAAGGACTTAATTATACTTTAAGCGGGTCAAATTAATTTGTGGGCTTAATTGGTGAAAAATTAAGTTTGGGAGCCTAATTTGGACTTAATTGAGAAGATTGAAATCTTAAAAGACCAAATTTAATTTTTACCAAGTGAATTGATTGAAATTAGGGGCCAAACACAAAAATTGAGGGACCAATTTTGAAACCCGAAAAACATTTTGCCTATAAATACCAGCCTACAACTCAAGCTAAAGGGGGGCAATTTTGACAACATCAAGAAAAAATACAAAAAAAAAACCTAACCCTAAACCCATCTTTTTCTCTAGAGCCGCCACCCCCCGGTTGAGAATTTTCTTCCCCCTTCACAGCCGCTGCACCACTCCAACCGGTGCTCCATTTCCTTTCATTTTCCAGTCGGTTCCCCCATTTTCTTCTCCTTTGCCAGCCAACAACACAAAACCCCATCCATTTTCCTTAACACAAGCCGCTCCCACTCCATTTTCCTTAACACAAGCCGCTGCTCCCCTTTCCCAAAGTTTTCCCTTCGGTTTCTTCTTCCCTCTCTGCCTCTCCAACTTTCCCACATGCCTTCCTTCTCCCTCTTGACAGCCAGAGCACATCCAACATCTCCCCTTCCCTTTGCAACAAACCACAGCAGCCGGCCACAACTCCCCTTCCTTGGCCAAAAGAGCACCAGATGATAGCTGCCGACCCACCTCCAGCTAGCACCATCAGCATCAACGTTTTCTCCTCCTTCAGACCATCAACGCCGTCCTCCAACAGCAGCAGCTCCTCCCTCACGCGCCGCTGCACCCACAATTCCGACCCATCGCCAGCAGCCCAAGCAAGGCAGAACCCGCCGGTCACCTAAACTGCAGGAGAGGGAGACGAAAAAAAACAAATAACAGATCTGCCGTTAAAGCAAATCTAAAGGATAAGAGAGACAAATCCGAAAACAAGGAGGAAGAAATTAAAACCTACTGCCTTGTGTGTTTTTCTCCTTTTTGCAGGTGACAGTGATTTTCACTGCCTGTGAGGGGAAGAAGATGACCGGAGGAAACCGATCTGCAGTGAAGCAAATCCAACCGTGACAGACCGAAGGAATCGGATCTAAGAAAAATAAAATCAACTGCCTGTATTGTTGTGTTTCTTTGTTGTTTTGCAGGTCACGGTGTCGCCGGCGTTGCAGAAGAGAAGAGGAGAAGAAGACGATCCTGATCTACCAGCTTGCTGGTCTTCACCGGCGGCGGCGCGTGGGAAGATGCGCCGCCACTGTTCCAGCACCGTTGCTGTGATTCCAGAAGTGTTCCTCTGCAACTCTTGGAGTTTTGGGGGACTATTTTGTAAATTTGGATTATTTAATGTAATTTTTATTTAGTTTTGAATTTTTGTAATTTGTTTTGTGGATGTAAAAGAAAAAAGAAAAAAGGAAAAGAAAAAAGAAAAAGGAAAAGAAAAAATATATGTGTGTGTTTGAATGTTTTTATGGATATATATTTTTTATGATGAGACTGCCAAGAATAAAGAAGGATTTAATATTTTGATTGGATCACGGTGTAGAAGTACAAACTTGTATGGAAGTTGTATTTCTAAAATCCGATGAAAAGACAAAATTTTTTAAACTTCTTTAACACATCACAGCCACGAAGCAGCTTACCTCAGGTAGGGTGCGTTAGAGGTGCTAATACCTTTCCTAACCACAACCAGTCCCTTACCCGTGGATCTCTGACAAGATTGACTAGTATACCTGGGTTTCCTAGTAACTCTCAATTAAATACTAGGCGGCGACTCCCAACAAAATCAATTCCAATAACAGAGAGAAATATTGCCGGGGTGCCGACGCCGCGCGGATTTCGACGTGCGACACCTTTCTCTGTTGTTTTCTTATATCAGGCTGGAAGAATAGAAGATGTTGAGATGAGTCGGACTTTTAACATGGGCATTGGGATGGTTCTGGTCGTGACTGAGGAAGCATCCCGCAAAATTCTTGAGGAGGGACAACACAAGGCATATCGCATTGGCGAGGTTGTATGTGGTGAAGGAGTGAGATATTGCTAAAATACTACATGTTTAAACATATAGGTGCTTGCGGAGATGAGTGATATAGAGAGTTGCGGCTTTTTCTTTATTCCTGTAACATGAGCTGCCAAAATTATTTTTTTTTATGAAAGAGCTGCCAAAGAATCTTATTGTCAAGACGGTGGGACAATTCTTTACAGAATTCCCTCCCTTTGTAGCCTAAATGTAATTCATGGTTTGATAATCAATTCTTCACTTGACAATGCCTGTAATGTCATATGTGCTTGTTTATTTTCTGAGGAGTTGGTGGGTATTCTCAAAAAATGTGAAAATTCTAGATTACTTTGTCAAGATCGTAAAATTTAGACGACTTGACCTGTTCATCCTGTTATTGGAACGATTGTTTTATTACTGAAAGCAAAATTGTGGTAACAATTGAGTTTTCCCCTACCTTTCATATTCGTTTCTCACTGCCTAGTTGCCCTTCATCTCGCCGCCTTTTCTTTTTTTAACTACCAGACTTTGGTTCCATGCCTCTCCTGCCATCAAACTGAATTCTGTGCCACTTGATCTCTTGGCAACAGATCTTTCCAGGCCATTCTTCTGTTTGATGCTTGTACCTCCAGCACATGAGTGGTTTGTCAAGCTCTGCCTAACCCCATGACTAACTGCGTAATCTTCTTGAAGATTTTTGCAAGGTCTCTCAATAGCTGAATCTGAATGCTGTCTTCTGCTAGCTGCTGTTTTCCTCAAGTTCTTCCCATTAACAACTGATTGCCCCAGTTTGAAATTTTCGTAATTCTCCTTAAACTGGCTCCCTTGCTCAGCTTGCAAAATTTGCCGATGATAGTGAGGAAGAATGTGGCCTCCACGATTATTTTGAGAGCAATGAACCCTTTGAGACCCTTGCTGATGAAATGCATTCTCTTTCTCGGGCTTCAGGGGCTTCTTGTTTTTAAAATCTTGCTGCCCATCGCTCAATTCATGTAGATAATAATGAAAGCCAGACTCAGACAAACTAGGAATGACATTTTTAGGTGGATATCTTAGAGGAGGTACGAATGGTACAAGATTCTGGTTCTGCATAGCCAAAGGTACCCGCAGAATTTCACCTCTTTTCAAGTCCGAATTGGCATCTTCCAGTTCATGTTTTAGGCACTTGCTAGGGGTAACTGAATGTATCCTGTCGATACCTGGAGCAGCAGAGGCAGGGATTTTTTCCTTGCATAGCTTCGGATCGTCCAGCTGCCTGTATAATAATTGTGATTGCAATGAATGGTTACCAAGCAACAACCATTGAAGCAGGCAGGAAGAGAAATAAAATTTTTAAGCCATTACAATCCCCATATGGCCATATGCTATCTTACAGGTTTCAAAACTAGTTGGCTCAGCACTAATCTCCAAATTAGAGTAAAAAATGTAACAAGAAAAGGAATCTCCCGGTCTTTAATTTGGGTTTTCATACATAATCAACCATAAAGCATAGAAAATTTGAGCACCAGTAAACAGGAAGAGATCAGTACCTTATGTGAGAAGGTAGTTGAAGATCGAAGTCGAGTTTTCTCCAATCAATTCCTTTTTCCTGGAGAACAACTTCTCTGGGCCTGGCAGAGCCAAAAGGGTTTGGTTTCTGCTTCTGGTTCTCCTGAAACCGAGCTTGTTCTTCCTCTTCTTTCTCAACCTCATCTGCCCACGAAAAAGCTGCAGAGCCGTTTTTTATTTCTCTATCCACCATTTTCTCTCTGAGCGTGTATTTTCTCAACTCCAACGGCTCTTCAGCTGTTTCAAATTCAAAAGTTGGATTGCAACTCAATCTCTGCCCCAAGATGTCATTTATGTAAACTACAAGGCCAAGGGGTCATTTATTAGAAATTTCCAGCCAACGCGTAGGTGTTTTTTGGTCAACAGTAAGGGTAACTTTGTAATTTTATTGTGTTCTCTATTTTGAATTTTTGATCGTCAATTTTGAGGGTTTTTTTTTCTTGAGATCTGAATTCTCTCGTGTTAGAAAAAAATAATAATTATTCATTTGAATTTAATAATTTATAATTAACAAGTATGGCTAAGCATAAAAAGAAAAGGAAATAAAAGATTCAAATCCCACGAATATTTTTTTCTTAATTTACCAGTACTTCATTTCTAGATTGACATGACTTGTGAGAAAACCGCCATTGAAAACGTTTGTGGTGTTTTAAATTTTTAATGGATAAATCTAATGTTCTGCTTCAAAAGGAGAGAATAAATTTTTTATTTCCTTTTGAACCACAGCCGACTAGGTGGCACGCGGTGTAATTTTTCTAATGTAAAAAAAAAAAAAGGATATTCATAAGTTAATGATGTTTTCATAAAATAATAATAATAATAATAATAATAATTGATTTAACTAATTTTAATAAGATTGATTAATTTAATAATATAATTAAAAAAATATTGGTAGTAAATAAAACAGAAAAAATGGTAATAATTATAGTTTTTAAACCCGGACCGGCCCGGCGGGTTGACCCGGGACCCGGTCGACCCGGTGACTGGACCGGTCCGGGTTTATTACAAAACCGTTTGGGGCAACAACCTAGCAAAACCCGGTCGACCCGGCGGTTCGACCCATGACCCAGGCGACCCGGGTAAACCCGGACGAGACCCGGTGTTTTGGAGCTGGATCCGCAATCTGAGTTTGGAGATCTTGAGGGTAGGCATTGGTGATCTATGAAAAACTTCGAATCCTTGTTGCGTTCTCGCTTTATTACTTTGGACTTTCTATTACTTTTGAAGAAAGTGACAACTTCACTCACTGCTCATCAATAGGCGTAGGAAAGTAAGAACAGTGGTGCTATTGTTCCTATTTGTTCCTTCTAGCTGATGATTGTAACTTAAATATGACCAAACTCACAGTTTCAAGAGAGAGAGAGAGACAACAGGGACCAAACTCACAATTTCAAGAGAGAGAGAGAGGCAACAGGTAGTACCAGCACCATCAAGTCTTTAACATTTCTCTCTCTCTCTCTCTCTCTCTCTCTCTTTCTGGCTAATGTTTTAAAGCATGTAGAAACCAGATCGTGTTCATGGGGGCATCAAGGAGCAAGGACTGTGCTTCTGGGCTTTCAACAGATCGTGTTTATCCCTGCACAAAACAAATGGTTCAAAAAAAAAGACAGCTGGTTGTTTGTGATGAAGCCAGAGAGGGAAGATAAACTTTGTGAGAAGATGGTGATGAGATTAAGTGTCCTTTCTCTGCACAAAATAACCGACAATATCATATTTATCCCTCTCCCACGCCCTGCCGGTCCCACTTCACCCTTTCATTACTGCCTCTCTTTTCCATTTCTTATTTTTAACTACATAGACCCGCCCGGGGTTGACCCGGGTTGACCCATGCAACCCGGAACCCGGTCTCTTGACCGTGTCACTCCCCGGATCGGGTTTAAAAACTCTGGTAATAATAAACTATAAAAAATAGTTATCAGTATCATATTTGGAAGGAAAAAAAATTTTGGAGACTCACTATTACTTTTTTATGAATACCACTTCATAACTAGAAAAAACTCACGAAGATGGTTGCTTTGAAAATTTAAAGGGCTGAAAATGAAAAAAAAAAAAGTTGTCGACGTCAAACCGGATATTAGTAAGCCATTAGAGGGCCGAACATGAAAATAAAGGAAAAAAAAGAAAAGAAAAAAAAGGTTGTCGATGAAAAACCAAATGTTAGTAAGCCACACGTGTGCACCTAGGGATGAAGAGGCTCCTAAGACAATTCCAACATTGTTGTGAAATGCATCGTTTGGATGCTATGAGACACCTCACATGTCATCCACCTGCTGGCACATGCTTTTGCAAGCATCGACTAGTTTTATTTTTAAATTTTATTTTATATTTATTGGAATATAAAATTCCTTCTTGATCAAATTGATTATAAATAAAAAAAAAACTAAGTGAAAATATAGCAAAAAAAACCTTAAATATCAATTAAAAAAAGACATAAAAAATGACTTGCATCAATCTGTCAAATTTATGATCTGGGTTATCAGATCAATATAAACGTATAAAAAGAAAACAAAAAAAAACTTGATTTAACATGAATTAACCTACCAAATTCACGACTTTGGTCATGAGACTGAAATAAACACATAGATAGCAAATCAAAACAAATTATGAAACTTAATTTTCAGTTGTTCATGTCGGATCTAGTGTTGAATGATTAAATTTTTAAAAATTTTAATTAAAAAAATAACATGAAAAATAAGCCAAGTTAATTGGGTTAAGCTGTTAAACACTATTTCTCGGTCATAAAACCAAGATAACCTAATAAAAATGAAATGAAAAACAAATGATGAAATTAAAAAGAAAAGGTCAATTAAAAAAAACTAAGTCAATTGGGTTAACCGACCAAACTTGTAATTCAGGTCATGAGATGGGAAAACCCAATACAAAAAAAATCCAAAGCTCCTTGTGACTTTGGTCACGATACCGAGATGATCTCTTTGAAAAAAATAAAAAAAACAACCCAATTTAACCGTGGTTAAAATGCCAAAATCGACGACTTTGATCATAAGATTAAGATATTCCTATAGAAAACAAATTAAAACATGATATGAAACTCAATTCCTCACCGGTCCAATGTTGAGTAATGAGATTGAAAAAAAATTCTATTAAAAATGAGATACAAAAACATCTCGAGTTTACTCGAGTAAACCATTTAAACGTTATTCCTAAGCCATGAGATTAAATTAACATAATAGAAAGTAAATAAAACAAATCATGAACTCTAATTTTTAATTAATTTAATATCAAATAATAAAATTAAAAAAAACTTAAATCAATTAGATTAACTACTAAATATGTGATTTATGTAATGGGAATATAACAACTTATTAAAAAATAAAATTAAAAAAATCGTTCATTAAAAAAAAACACGGACTACACGAGCGAATAATACTTTTACGAGTAGTAGGATAGTAAGATCTCTTTATCTTTTACTTTATATTTAATTAATAATTTCACTAAGAATCGAATGCAAGTGCTGAAATTAAATTAAAATAAACCTTGGTGCCCGTGCCGTGCCAACTGCCAAAACCTTTATTTGGATAATAGAGAGGACTTTTATTTTTTTTACCAAAAAATCATGAAAAAACTTTATACTTAGTTTTCTTGTTCACTTTCCATTTCATGCACCTCTCCGTTAAAACTTTTTTATTTTTTTAATTTTAAAAATATTTTTTTAATATATTTTTTTAAAAAATCCTTTTACCATTCCCAGATACTCCCAGTCTCCCACTAACTTGCAATTTCTACCTTTTACAAAGAAAAAGAAAAAGAAAAAATCTTTCAAGCTTTTGAACAAACACAAGAAGTCAGCAAAGTTTCAAAGTGAAAAAAAAGCAGAGAGAGAAAATAGAATGTATAAATACGCATTGCTTAGCAAGTCCCTAAGCGCCGTCCGCTCACCCCTCGCAGGTTTGTTGAGATTCGAAAGCATCTCCACGAAAATCAAGCTACGCAACTGCAGCTTTCCCGCTCGGACATTAACCCAAACACTTTGTCTACACACACATACTCAGAATTTATCCAGTTACCACCCAACCCAAAGTCAACAGAGAGAAATGAAGTATGTCCTAGTCACCGGAGGAGTTGTCAGTGGGCTCGGCAAGGGCGTCACCGCTAGCAGCATCGGCGTTGTCCTTAAAGCTTGCGGCCTCCGCGTCACCTCCATCAAAATAGGTTCTCTGTCATAGTTTTTATGCATATTTGTGTTTTGATTTGGGTGCATAATCACTATTAACTTTTGATAATCTGATGTGTTGCAGATCCTTACTTGAATACTGATGCTGGCACCATGTCTCCTTTTGAGCATGGGGAGGTTTTTGTTCTTGACGATGGCGGAGAGGTTTAGTCCCTCTAGTTTTTTTTCCTTTCAATTCTTGAAAGATGGTGAAATTTGGTATAAGGGCATGATGGATTAATGGATATATTAACAGGTTAATTATTCCTTGGTTTCTGTTGAAAGGTTGATTTAGACTTGGGTAACTACGAGCGTTTTCTGGACGTGACACTAACCAAAGATAATAACATTACCACTGGGAAGATATTTCAGGTGACGGGATGAGTTTAGTATGTACGCAAATTCATTAAGTTCTAAGTTCTATAAGATAATCGGTGACTTATTATTGATATTCTCGCTGTTTGGTGTCTGATCAGTCTGTCATCGAGAAGGAAAGGAGAGGCGATTATCTTGGAAAGACTGTTCAGGTGATGGCTTGCAGCTAGCTAGATATGCTTCTTAACATGTTTAAATAACTGCTAACTGAATTGGTGCTATGTTTGAGGAAATTCCAGGTCGTTCCGCATATCACTGATGCAATTAAGGATTGGATCGAGTCTGTTTCTGCCATTCCTGTGGATGGAAAGGATGGCCCTGCTGATGTGTGTGTTATAGAATTGGGAGGCACAGTGGGTAAGAGCGATATGTGCAAGAAGGATGCAGCTTTCACTGATAATTTTTTTGGTCTTGCAATTTCATGTGGAAGTAATAATTTATTCCTTTTTCTCCTTCAGGTGACATTGAATCTATGCCATTTATTGAGGCTTTGCGACAGTTGTCATTTTCAGTTGGTGGGTTATGATGTTTTCTGTATGTTGGAGGAGCATTGCTCTCTTCCTTAAGTTCCTTTCATTCAAGGACGAAGGATCCTTTTTCTCTAACTGGACTAGCAGTACTTGTGAAGCCATGGTGTGGTGCATATTTTGATATATTTGACCACTCAAAAAGATTGTAGGAAATTTGATGAACGATATATCTGTTGTGTCAGAAACTTTACAAACTACAGAAGCAAATTCATTTGAATTGTTCATAGTGTTGTACCTGTCTTAATTGTCTGACTATACGCTGCGCGAACAATTAGATGAATGCTGTAAAAAAATTAGCATTATGGTTCCATTTTGAAGCTACTATACACTCGTATTACAGAGCTTTTCTCCCATGCTCACATATGTTGAGTTAATTCATTCATGAGTTATTGCAATAACCACTCATGTTAATTTCCATATCTCTATGCAGGACAAGATAACTTTTGTCTCATTCATGTGAGCCTGATACCCGTGCTAGGCGTTGTTGGAGAGCAAGTAATACGCCATATAATTTGTTTTAAGTTTTTTCTTCCCCTCCATTTTGAATGTATTGAGGCCAAGTTGATCATATTAAACTTGAATGATCATAACAATACCTGTTTTATGTGTGTTCGAAGAAAACTAAGCCTACACAACATAGTGTCCGTGAATTGAGAGCATTAGGCTTGACTCCTCATCTGCTGGCATGTCGCTCTGCTCAGGTACATTCATCCTACCTGACATCTTTATGCTTTCAAGAGGACTATTGACTGGAACAATTTTGGTTGAAGATCTTTGTGGTAGATTTTACTGAAAGTTGTGGTAGATTCCACTGAAAGTTGCTCACAAACTTCATTTCAGAGAAATTATCTGCTTTCTCTTGCTGTTCTTGTTTATGATCTTTACTATTAAACTTTTGGAAGGTTTCTAAGGTACTAAAGGTTGATAACATTTTTCATGCGTGGCAGAGCTTCTCTTGATGATTGTATAGTAGCATCTGTTATTGTGTTGCCCAAATAAGTTGGACCCTATCTTTCTAATATATTTACTTTGATTCCAGCAATGGACTTTGCCAATTCCCTGTTTTTTTCTTCTATTGTGACAGATAATTTCCATCAATTTCTTTTTTTTAGGATGAATTTTGAGGCATAGAGTGACTTTTAGTGATTTACATTGCAGCCTTTATTGGAAAATACGAAGGAGAAACTTTCGCAGTTCTGCCATGTTCCGGTAACTTTTGGTGAACTTTGCACTGTATCGCTTCTAATAACAGCTGTTTTAAATTTGGATATGTCTCCTTGTTTCTCGGCAGGCTGCTAATATTCTCAATATTCATGATGTTCCTAACATTTGGCACGTCCCTCTGTTACTTAGGGTGGGTTTCTCTGGATATTGAAAATTTCAATTTGTTTTTGGCGTTGATATATATGTTGTAATTTGCTTTGACGGTTTGGCATGCTCTCCTTTCACAGAACCAAAATGCTCATGATGCAATTTTAAAACAGCTAAACTTACTCAGGTTAGTTTAATTCAAGTTTCTCCACATTGAAGGCTTAATTAATGGACCCACAGTACCCATCTATCTCAACCCTGAACATTTTCATGAATCTACTGGAACGAAAAAACTTTAAAAAGTTGATTATATCAAGTTCAAATTGTTTAGTTGATTATTTCTTTGTTTCTCCCCTTCTACTTACTGGGACTTGGGTCCAAGGGATTGGTTAAGTTGTAATTATACTGAGCGTACTCTGCCAGAAACAAAATGCTTTGTGACTTTTGATCCAGACACCAAGTTCTTGAAGATTTATCATATTAGCTAACTTGTTGTATTTCTCTATTTCAGCATTGCAATGCCTCCTGCTTTACAAGATTGGACCATGATGGCTGAGACTTATGATAATCTCACCAATTCTGTTAGTATTATCATCAACAACTTCTAATTCTCTTTGATTATTTCTTTATTGTTCCTGAGGCGAGAAGATGCAATTGAATGCAGGTGAGGATTGCGATGGTGGGAAAGTATGTTGGCCTAACAGATTCATACCTGTCTGTTGTTAAGGTGCATCACATTTTTGGTTCTTTAGTTTAAGCAAGAAAGAAAAAGTGCAGTAACATATGGTCTGAAACTGTGCATGACCACTCTAAGGCTTAAAGGTTGTGTTAATCTGACAATAAAATGTTTACTAATCACATATCTTCATAGATATGATGTTAGGTGCCAACACAGTGAAGACGTCTTCATATTTGAACATTCACTGGAAGTTATTTTGTTTATAATGGGTTTGCATTGTCTGGATGACTTTTTGCAGGCAATGAATGACACATTAGCACATTCAATGTTTGATGATAGTTAATTTGTTAGAAATTTTATGTGTTTGTTTCTTGGTATGACTCACCAGTTACTGTTATGCTTTGTTTTGCTTGCAGGCCCTTCTACATGCTTGCATCGCATGTTCGTTGAAGCCATTGATTGATTGGATTGCAGCTTCTGATCTTGAAGAAGACAGTGCAGAATCGGTATTGAATCCATGCTATTTGCTAATGGCATTTTGCAGGTTCTGTTTTGTATCTTGGTGAAAAAGTTTCCCCTGGTAAACATTTCTTTATCTTACAGACACCAGAAGCACATGCAGCTGCATGGGAGACTTTAAAGGTAAGACTACAATATCTATCTATTTATTTTCCTTTCTCCATTATTGTCTTTCTTTACCAAAAGCCAGCTATCTCTCCTTGAAGCCTTTTTGGTTTTCATCATCCTTCTTGTGTCAAGAACACTGGTAATTCACATATAAAAATTTCTCTGACCATATCATTTTTTATAGCTGTTGTAGCTTAACATTTTTATGTAATAGTTTTTTGTTTTGTTTTTCACCACTTCTGTTTTTGTCTAATATTTTCACTATGACATCTGTGTGACTGCTACAAGATCATTAGCATGATTTGTCTTAAGTTCTACTTTTGAGCATCTGATTTCTGATCTTTGCAGATTTTATTTAGTTATTTTTCAAAATAAAGTAGACTGATAATGACAGCTTGATTTTAGCTTATGCCAAATTCTGGTCCTCAGACTTGATGTCCTTGGTTGAATGATTTTTGTGACTTTTATCATTTATATATCTCATTGTTTGCCATTTGATTTTAACTTTGTGGACTGTGCTGTTACCATTTGTGGCTTTAAAGAGCAACAAGTTTATTCTTGAAAGGGAGTTGGGGGGGGGGGGGTTGTGTTGAATAAAAACTTTTAGGTTTCTATTCATCTCCTTTTTTTTAAAAAGAAATCATGACTTGCAGAATGCATCATGCATCTTAATTCCTGGTGGATTTGGAGATCGTGGGGTGAGAGGAATGATATTGGCTTCCAAGTATGCTAGAGAGAACAATATTCCTTATCTTGGGATTTGCTTAGGCATGCAGATTGCTGTTATTGAGTTTGCTAGATCTGTAAGTGACTTCACTTTGAACTTACTCTCTTATGTTATCATTTTTCTTGATATGATGTATCCAATGACTTTATGTCCCTTCACCGACAATTATTTTAGGTTTTGGGTTTGGAAAGGGCGGATAGCAATGAGTTCGATACAAATACACCTGATCCTGTTGTAATTTTCATGCCTGAGGTATGCATTTACTGTAACCTTATTGATCTGTATTTACAGTTTTATCATGAATATGTTTCCTTTGTTTGTACTACATTACCATCTGAAACTAAATGCAGGGTTCAAGGACACATATGGGAAGCACAATGAGACTAGGATCACGAAGGACGCTATTCCAGACCCCTGACTGTATTACTGCAAAACTGTATGTGATTTGTTTATTAGTCCCCAGTTTCATAAGTAAATGGAGCCACCCTGTTAGTGAAGAATAAAGTTAATTTCTGACGGATATCATTATGCATAAAACCTGTGTTATGGATACTGGCGCCATATATGAAATTTCATTTAGTAGGATTATATCCATCCATTAGGCGCAAGTCCATAGTGCCTCCAGCGTAATATTGTTTTATTAGAGCTGGTTAGAGGTGATGGACTGTATGAACGTTTGTATGAACTACCTAAACCTTCCACCATCAGGATAGAAGGAAAAAGAAATCAATATTATTTTGATGTTTGCGTCTACTTACATACCTATTTTAATCATCTGTAATTGCCAGGTATGGTAATACTCAGTATGTAGAGGAACGACACAGACATAGATATGAGGTAAGTTGCAAGGTTACTAACAGAAGTGTAAAAATAACTGTACAAAACAGTCATGATTATTTTGACATTGCATGATGCAGGTAAACCCAGAGGTTATTAAAGTTCTAGAGGAAAAGGGCTTAAAGTTTGTTGGGAAGGATGAAACAGGAAAACGGATGGAGGTCTTGTTTTCTATCCACTTGGTTTCTTTCTTTTAGTCCCGTGTTTCTGTTGTTATAGCCAATCCGTATCTGATGTGTTCAAGCTTACTGGGTTTGAGTGCTTGTTATGTGCCATTATTTCTGGTCGAGAGAGAGAGCTAAACTATGTGCTGATTTTGCAAGCTCATTTGTTTTTTCATGTTCTGCAGATTTTAGAGCTTCCAACTCATCCTTTTTATGTAGGTGTGCAATTTCACCCAGAGTTCAAATCACGGCCTAGAAGGCCCTCTGCTCTTTTCTTAGGTATATATCAGTTGTCAGAACACTTGTATTTATTATTAATTAAATTGTTCTCATTTAGAGGCTTTGAATATAACCAGTAGGCCTAAAGGGAATCCATATTTGGTGCATGCATATAGAACGGTAAAGGTGCAAAGGCTCTGATTTAGGAGATCATTTATTATTGTATAACTAATTTCCAAATGTTTGAGTGATGCATCAATGGGGTTGTGTAGGTTATAGAGCTATAGTTATAGCGTGACTATTTTTCGGCTGTCTAACGTAGAATGTTACCTATTTATTAAAACATATCTGGAAAAGTGTCCTCTAAGGTTCAAATGTTCTTGAATATTTATAGAAAATGTCCAGAATGTGCTTTCTGTAATTTTCATGTTCATTAAACTTTTTTTTTTCTCAACTAGTGTTTTAGCATTTAAACTATGGTGTTTGCGATGTAGGTTTTATATTGGCAGCAACAGGAAAGTTGGAAGCACATCTCAAGAGTCATCAAAATGGAGTTTGATCTGGCTTGAAACTTCCAAGTCATGCTCACAAGGCAGACCATTTTTTTTTTGAAGAGAATGAAAAAAAAAAAAAACTCTTCGTAGCTTATTAAATAGGAGTTCCTTAATGGCTTTGGATTTGCTTGCTCCCTGCGCTGGTTGCAGATAGGCATAGATTGTTGGCAGCACCAGATCTATTTTGATTAATTCAAGTAATACTGCACGCAGTTGCATGCATGTAACCTTACGATTTGTAGATGCAAATATAGTCGGGGCATCAAACAGATGTTTCTGCTCCTTTCTGTACTAGAACAGTATATTAATGGCATTGGATCTCATGCTTTTTCTTAATATTTCTTACGGTCTTCAAATTTCATAATTTCTCAGTGGAATAAAAACCCAACACAATGGGTTTAGTACACACGCTGCTGTTAGTGGTGGGACTAGTTTGGGGCGGGTAACGATGTTTTTTAACAATATATTTTCATCATTTTAATGTGTTAACGTTAAAAATATTAATATAATATATTTTTAAATAAAAAAATATTTTTTAAAAAATTTATGCTAAAGTTTGCATTCAGAATTTTATTGAACAGTTTTTGTCCTTGTATTCTCTTAGGAAAATCCCATGTTATATATGCTAGTATATCATGAAGCATGGTGGAATAACTTGTGCTGTAGATGCCCATTTTTCTGCTGCTCAGGAAACTGACCAATATATTAAGGAGTATTAAAATGTTGCCTTATTCTCAGAACTTATAATTACGTCAATTATTAAACCCAAACCTCTGGAAGCTTGTTTGCTGGATTCCAAGTTAATTTCCAATTGTTAGATAACTTTACGGCGGTGACGCTTTTCAATTTTCAACCTGATAGTACTACCATCTCAAAAAGACGAGGGAGACGAGAAGATGTTTCAGCCTTCAATTGTTCTGATTTCACCTGATAAAGAAAATTTAACAATCTTGCATTTGTGGTTTCCAAGGATTAATTTGGCCTGTTGAACTCCGATAACAGATTACCATCGGAATCTCATTAATTGGTGCATGTCAGGCTAATTAGGAGAGTTTGAAAAATTGACTGCCGGCCCTGAGCGCCGTCTGCACTCCAACGATTTATTTTCCCCTGGTCAACATATGCCAGTGGTGCCTTCGAATTTCGGAGTCACAGGAACCCTCTTGATCTATTTTTTTTTCTTTCCAAAAATAAAGGTACCCACAATGATAAAAGTATAAATTGCAATATTATTCAAACTCAATGATAGTTTCCGGTATTTACACAATGCCGCAAAGCCTCTTTTACAAAAAGAAAAATACATGAAACTGCAAAAAGCAGCTAGCATCAAAGGTAGCCAAAAAAGAACAAATTATTTAGAAGACAGTGAATGCTCGAGATCATCAACTGGTGCCTTTTTTTGGAGTCTCATGATACTGTAGATACGAGATCTGCCTTTGAAGCCTCATTTGCTGACGGAACTTAGCTATGAACTGCTCAGCTCTCATGTCAATCCCTTCTTCCTCTGCTGGGATCTTTTCCTCACAGGTCTCGTACTCTTCTTCATCCTCTCCGCTTTTTAATAAGAAACTCCTCCTCGTCGCATCATAATATTCATAAACTGGTCCATCTTGATGAATATCATTTTGACTCATCACCTCATCATGATCAGAATCGTAGTCGAAGTCAACCTGTGAGGTTATGCAAGGTATGTTGAATCTCATGGAGGACGGGCGGTGCATCTTGACGTGGAAAACGGGGGTCTTGTCGAAGGAGAGTTCATATTCCCCATAATGTAGTTGGCCGCGAGGAGAATTGCGTCCCATGCTTTTAAGAAACTTAGGCACAACACGTACATCCATCATAAAACGTCTCTTGAAAACAGCACCTTTTCTTGCCCACAACAATGCACGCAGGATGTTCCATGCTCTATGAGCAACATCATTAACGTTTTTCTTCGGCATTTTTCTAAATTGTTACGATAGCTTGCAACTAGTTCAGTAGCTTCAACAGAAGTAGAAGCTAGCACTGGAAGTAGCAAAAAGTAGCTGAATTGTGTGTGAAAAGAAATTGAGAAGTTTGTTGGGCAGTGAAGATTTAAACACTAGAAAGAAATGTTTCAGTTTGATACTTTCTGTTGCCGAGGGAGAGTGGTGATGATGGCTTATATATATATATATATGTGTGTGTGTGTGTGTGTGGATTTTTGATACGCGGTGTTGTGCTGAAAGCGAGAGAGAGAGAGAGAAAGTTGTTTCCCTTTGTTTGGAAGCCAAATGAAGCTGGTGTGAATGCATGTTAATTGGGGGCGGTGGAGACTTGCAGGGAACACGGTGGTACGCGGGGTATTCTAGCTGGAGTTTTAGTAAATTCCAAAAGTAACCCTTGACATTATCTAACACACAACCACCTTCGTTTGCCCTATCAGTTTTGGGAACTTGGAATTTAAAATATTGATCGAAAAATGGTTACATTTTCTTTCGTTTTTAGCAAATTGGGTGTTTGCAAGCTAATTTCTCATATTATAATGAAGTTTTCTTGTGATATTTTCTAAAA
>Ga0325411_1000837_pt1 | contig 33100 bp, 13 predicted proteins | sample PopdelMetagenome_13_FD_206181 | JGI IMG/M metagenome (GOLD analysis project Ga0325411, IMG submission 206181) | Populus deltoides microbial communities from Bellville, Georgia, United States - Xylem-PdIQD-R4 | ecosystem: Host-associated > Plants > Phyllosphere > Stem > Wood/Secondary xylem...
TAAAATCATAATTTTAAATTTTAAATTATATAAGTTTTTAACATATAAAGGTAAGGAAGAGAGATTTGGATGCTATTTATGAATTTTAAAACATCAGTCTATATATTCCAACATTTTGAATCAAGTTTTTATTTTTTAAAAATAAAAGTAAAAGAAAAAACAATTATGTTTCCATAATTGAATCGAAAACTTTGACCGGGTTGTAAGATATCAACAAATATATATAGTGTATATGACCCATGATAATCAATAAGTCAATAAATAATTGTTTAAATATACTGTGATTATTGAAGTTATATTTATGTTCACAATGAAATGTTTTTTTTTAGCAGCATGCCTCCACGTAAGAAATCAATATTTTCTTAAAACATCCTATTTTTCTATAACTGGAATTTTTCTCATTTTAGATAGTCTTAAAGTTCTGAATATGATAGTAATTATTTTTTAAAATATTTTTTATTTTTTTAAAAAAATTATATTTAACTTCAACACATCTAAATAATCTTAAAACATATAAAAATATAAAAACATGGTTGGAAATGCAATTACATTAAGTGATAACACCGAAAACTATTCAATTCGTTGGTGATTTTATCTGTTAAAAATAGTAATTAACAGTGCAATTAGGAAGTGAATAGTTCTAGAGCTCTCTGTAAAATACCGACAGAATATTCCATCGGTGATTCCATTTGTAATTAACATGATGAATAGTGTTGACAGTTTACTAACGATTTTACTGACAGAATTACCAACAGAATTTACTCCGTCGGTTATTCTGTCGGTAAAAATAGCACGTCATCATTTTTTTTGCTTTGTTTTAATTATTTTCCCACTTTAATTCTCTCGGTAATATCGAGGGAATATTTTTGTCGGTAAAATCCATCGGCAATTTATTAACGAAAATATTCTCTCGGTATTTTTTTTTGTATTTATCGATTTTTTGGTAGTGACGTAAGAATTCAATATTTTCTTAAAACATCCTATTTTTCTATAACTAGAATTTTTTTTATGGTTTTAAAGTTGGAAGTATGATAATGGTTGTTTTTTAAAGTATTAGTATTTTTTTATTTAAAAAAAATATTTTTAATTAACTTCAACCCATCTAAATAATTCAAAAACATTGTTGGAAACGTTAAGTGATATTTGTAAGAACTTCACAAAACTAAGGTGGCTAATCACGCAATCCCTTGCCATAGAAGTAATTTATAAATTTATGGCATTAAATTAATATTATTTCTACAAATAAGATTTTATTTATTAATTAATCGTTTCATTTCTATGTCCTTATGTTTTAGGGTGTAAAAATGGATGATAGGAAACAGTTTTAACGAATTTTACACGGAGAAACAAGTGACTTAAAATTATTACCCCAACCTTCGATGTAGTACTTTGTTTCCAATTACATACATGCAACTGTCTTAATTTCAGAGGAAAAAGAATAGAACAGACAAATACAAAGTATGGAGAACGAAGATGAAGATTGTCATGAAAATCTTAACGTTAGCCGATAAATCAACGATCAATGTCTTTTGAAAGTCTAAAATTAAGGTCTGTGTACAACCAAGAACTGTGATTGAAATGTCCAGATGTTAATCTCTTCACCGCTCTTACCTATAGCACGAATCGAATCAAATGGAACACATTTCTACTCTGATAAACAAGATGTTTTCGAGTTAAAACCTACATATTCTGTTGATATTCCCGAGTCATCCTACGTACAAACACGCAGTTTATCCAGTTGGACTGGCATGGCATGCCGGTTTCAAGAAATTACAAGCAGAAGATGAAACTACTCTTCACAATTTTCTCAGAAAAAAGTCAATTCCCTTAATTTGTAATGCTAGTAATCCATCTGGGACTTCTTTGTTAAGGCGTAAAATTATCATGGCATTTAGAATATTGCTTATTGTATGGTGGACTGTGTGGAGTCATAAGAGAGTAGTCACCAAGATGCTTCAAGAATTAACCCTAACATCTTTTACATGATGGCTCTCCTTAAATATCACCACGTACGTTGGACAGAAAGAACAGAAAAGAGAAATGCACTTAATTCACACTTTTTTGTTACAAAAGCATGGAAGGGGGAAATAAAACAAAGAGATAATTTGAAGTCAGCCATATCGAGTACAAACAAGTTCCCAACATTCTTGTTATCTATATAACAAGAATTTCCTCAAGCGTTTATTAAAAGAAAAGGAAAAAGAAAATGAAGAACATCTAAATGCGATCATATTTCCACTAAATGGACAAATAATTTATTACAACTATAAATCTCTAATACTCAAATGAGCATGATTTAAAAGCAAGTAATAAAACATAGGTTGAAAACATCTTTGAGCAGCCTAATTATAATTTATTTGGATGCTCCCTCGTTGCCATTGTTATCATCAGCTTTCGGAGGTTTATTAAGATCAAACCGGTTTCCACTGCTTGGGGGAGAAGAAGATCCAGAATTACTTTCTGATTCTCTCGGTGGTTCCGTATTCAAATCAAAGTTTCTTCGATTTGTCGAAGAACCAGCCTCATGACCTTGATCGTGCTTCATCTGATTTAGAGTGTCTATCGCCAAACTTAGCAGCCTAGGTGCTAATTGGCTTCGTAGAGCACTTTGATCTCCCTGCTGGTCATTAGGCTTTTCTGGAGACCATTCCGGAGGGGGGAAGGCACCTCTCCAGCCGCGATCAGGGTGTGCTCGCATATGACCAAATACCGCCTTCCAGGAGGCAAATGTTCGGCCACATGTAGAGCACGTCGGTTCAGCGTCAGGATTAATGTCCATCTCTCCTTTAGCCTTCTTGGACACATGAGGACTGCTCTCTTCACCCTTTCCAGATCGTTTTCTCAAGGACGACCCTTCTCCAGCCACTCCAGTAGCAGCAACAGTACTGGGATCAACAACAGCAGTACCACTCCCTCCAATTCTTACAGGAGTTGATGGGCTAGCACCACCAGTTAAAGTCACGGCAGCAGGAGATGCACCAACTTCAGTTCCTGCCGGCCTGGCAGGACCAGAAACAGAAGAAGGTCCACCGGTTTCGACAGTAGACCGTTGGACTGTTGGCCTTGGTGGGGCGATAGCCTCCTCTTGATCGTTGAGGTTTCTTCTAGGGCTGTTGGCTGCTTCTGAATGCTCATTGGCCTTATCAGGGATGGCAGCAGCATCCTTGTTATTGTTGTTGTTGTTGTTAGTCATGGTGAATCAAGAAAAATGGGATTAAGAACAAAAACAAAGAGATTAAAGGGCTAATTACTTGTGATTAATTGTTGTGCTAGGATCAAGCAAATCAAAGGCGTATTTAAAGAGTTGCGGAGGCAAAAAAATATTTAAAATGGCAGTTAGTTACAGTTACCTATGGTGTCTCTTCATGTTATGGTACTGTTTAGGTCTATGGTTAAATGATGTGATTCTTTATTTCTGGACGTACACGTGGTTTATGTTAGTGTATTGGACGGTAATGATGTGGTGTATTCTTGGTAGTTAGGGGGTGGAAATTGGTGGCATTTCGAAGAGGAGGGAAACTATAACGTTGGTGCCTCATTGGTTTATTAATTTACGAATGTGCCCTTGATGGTGTTGGTCATGAAAAGTTGTATCCTCTGGTCATAGGTGTGCGAATTAATCAAAATAGGAAAAGTTTGATTTTTTAACTTTAATATTTTATGCCTATTTGGTAGTCCAAATAAAAATTGAGAATAAAAATCTAGTATTTATATAAATTACATTTTTCATCGTGATTATCTTATCAAAAAAGTTTAAACGATATTATTTTTCGAATATATCAATTATCGAATTTCGTTCGTTAATAGATAAGATTTCAATATATAAATTCGGTAAAATTAGTAATACACTAAATAATTCACTCATTTTAGATTTTTTTATGAAACCATTTTAGGAAAAATAAAACTAGAAAATACAAATTTAGTATAGTTATGAATTACCTTTTTAGTCATGCTAATCTTATCCAAAATTTCCACAACAATACCTACCAAATATTTCAATATTGGATTTTATTCATGCATTGATAAGTAATTCCGATATCTATCTAGAAGACACAAATCTAATATAGTTGTTAATTACCTTTTAAGCCATGTTAATCTTATTGAAACGTTTTTATTAAATCATCTACCGAATATTTCGATCATTAGATTTCTTCAAGAATAAAAAATTGATATAGTTGTGAATTACTTATTTAGTCATGCTAATCTTATCAAAAAAATTTCATGACATCACTTATCAAATATTTCAGTTGTTGGATTTCATAAATCAAGTGCTTACCAAAAATCTCAAACCAAGAGGTTATATAATGTAGTGTCGAATATATAATCGGCATTACATTATATATATAACAAGATACAAATCAAGTGCTCACAAAAAATCTCAAACAGGTGGGTTATATAATGTAGTGTCGAATATATAATCGGCACTACATTATATATATAACGAGACATAAATCACGTGCTTACAAAAAATCTCAAACAAGTAGGTTATATAATGCAGTGTCGAATATATAATCGGCACTACATTATATAACCCACAAGTAGGTTATATAATATTCGACACTGCATTATATAACCTACTTGTGGGTTATATAATGTAGTGCCGATTATATATTCGACACTGCATTATATAACCCACTTGTTTGAGATTTTTTGTGAGCACGTGATTTATGTCTCGTTATATGTATAATGTAGTGCCGATTATATATTCGACACTACATTATATAACCCACTTGTTTGAGATTTTTTATGAGCACACTTGTTTGAGATTTTTTGTGAGCACATGATTTATTTCTCGTTATATATATAATGTAATGTCGATTATATATTCGATACTATATTATATAACCCACTTGTTTGAGATTTTTTGTAAGCACGTGATTTATGTCTCGTTATATATATAATGTAGTGCCGATTATATATTCGACACTACATTATATAACCCACTTGTTTGAGATTTTTTATGAGCACACTTGTTTGAGATTTTTTATGAGCACGTGATTTATTTCTCGTTATATATATAATGTAGTGCCGATTATATATTCGACACTATATTATATAACCCATTTGTTTGAGATTTTTTGTAAGCACGTGATTTATGTCTCGTTATATATATAATGTAGTGCCGATTATATATTCGACACTACATTATATAATGCACTAGTATATAAATATATCTTATAAATTGCTTGATATGGTTACTTAAATTCATTACAATTTTAGTGCCACCAAGTTTACAAAGCAATAAGACACATTTTATGATAGCACTAAGTAAAAACACTTTTTAGTTTAAACTTATATTTGTAACCACTTAAAAAATGACTTTTTAACAACTTAAAAAAAAATTCTTTTATAAGGTAAGAAAAAAAATTAATTGAAATTCCAGTAATATTAATTGCCTAACAATTAGTTAAATTATAAAAGGATAAGATGATTTTTTAAAGTGCAATACATGTATATAAATCTATTTAATAGTTTATAACTGTTTATTTATTATGAATTAATAATTATTTGATTTATTTTTTAAAGTAAAATGGTACCCTTTTTTATAAGCAAAATAAATTAAACCTATAAAAGGCAACACAGAGACCAGATGGGTCTGCAAGGCAGTAAAAACAGAAAAGCAACAAAGAACCATGCACGCAATGCCCTAGACAGCTCAAAAGATCAAACAAAACAATCGAAGACCCAGCCCCTGCCTCTGTATCGTCCTAGATGCCAATATCAATCAGCTTCTTCAAGAGTTATATCAGTATCTTCCTCAGCAAAATCGCAAACTCATAATTTCTGCTAGAGACACTTCGTTTAGCAAGTCCATCAGCCATGTGATTAGCATCCCTTAAGGTATGAGAGGAAGACACTGAACCCATGAATGAAGAGCTCATGGAATCTCCAGTACTGCCTAATGGAGGAAGTGGAGATTCAATTATAATTCCCACACCAAACAAGTTTACTATAGATGAAGATATTCTGAAGAATCACTGCTAACAACTCAGCTTCATTAGATTCTTTGATCCCGACTGGAAAAGAGAAAATACCTAATACGTACCAATCCTTTTTTATCAGGAAGAACCCCATTAATACCTGCACATTTAACCAGGCTTGCTAATAGAAGATCCATCCATGCACGTTCCATTTTAACACATAAGGTTCAAGGGGAGACCATGTGATTATAGGTCTAGAACTCTTGATGTTAGACCATCTAATCAGGCCATCAATAAAGATCAGTACATCTAGAGCACAATGTGGAAAATAAAGAACGTGAAGGATAAACAAAAAAAAAATAAAAAAACTTGTATCGAGTCAACTTATCAATTTTATAGCCTTATACGAGTTCGGGATGACCATACAAAAGAAGTTGAATAAAAAAATAAAGATTAACTCTCGAACAAACTAAATGATGAAAGGAAAAACTAAAAAAAAACTATTAAAAAATAACTCAAGTCAACTCGGGTTAACTTGACTAATCTGCAATCATAGATATGGGATAGGGATAATTCCTCATAGAAAGAAAATAAAACATAAAACATAAAACTCAAGGCCCAATAACCTAATATAGAAGGATGAAATAATAAAAAAAAAATACCTAAAAAGATCAAAGTGAAATCAAGCTAATTTTTAAAACACATAACCCGGGTTCTGAGACCAAGATTACTCCGTAGAAGGCAAACACAAAAAAAATCACGAAGCAAAATTCTCAATCATCTAAAAACTCAAAATTAAAAAAAATTAAAAAAACAGAAAATAATAAAATGAATGACGACCAATTCTCATAAAAATCTATGAAAAATAAAATTAATCAAGAAAGGGATTAAAAAACAAAAATAAAAAAAATAAGCACCAAACCTAGCATAAAAATTAAATGAAATGAAATAATAAGGAATGAAATAAAAAAATAAAATAAATCAAGAAAACGATAAAAAAAAAATTAATTATTTAATAGTTTATATGTATTATGATGCTTGAGTGAAAATGTTAAAGAAAACAATATGAAATGTAAAAAATATATTAACATATATATATATATATATATATATAACCATATGATCTAGAGTTTTTTTTCTTATAGAACTTATTTTCAATTATCAAATTTAATAACCAAATAATCATAAATTTAAATTCTATCATCCCTAATTCTTCTCTAACTAAAAATTAAAAATTCAACACAAGTTAGTTAGAGGGGTGTTAATTGCAAGTTCAAGTGAAGCAACAATCCACACTCACTTGCTCAAGGGATATATCTGGAAAAATAAACAGTACTGCGTACACTGATCTGAATTCCATTCGTATGAGATTTTTAATTAAATCACTTATAGTACTGGGCAAATTAAATTAGCAATACAACTCTCTAGTGGTCGGTCCACTAATAAAAACATTCAACAAATTAATAAACAGTATAATTGTCGTTTTAGAACACCATCCCACGTCTAACAAAAGTTAATAAGAAAATAATATATGAAATTGAGAAATATTGGATTATGTATCTTAAATAAAAATTAAAAATAATTATCAAATTGAATACATATTTTTTTGTTCTTACCCGTTATCGTCACATCCTTCTAAAGGGTCAAAGAGGGTTTTTTTTTTTTTTATCTAGGAGATGACTATCTGATTATTCGACCACCTGTAATGGCTAGAAAATATTACAGTAATTGACAGGTTGTCTGCTGTTTTCTTATAAAAAAAAAAACACAAGCATCATCCATCTCTAAATAGGTCAAGGCGCATTGGGCCAAGCACACCCATGAGCTTTTTGTTTTTGTTTTTTCATTTTTTATTGGTGATTTGTTTTTTTAATTTTATATTTTATTTATTTTAAATTGAGTTATATTATTTCATTTTGATATTTGTAAATTTATCATAGTTTAAAATAATCTTGGTATACCCAACTCAGATGTTATTTAATTAAATAAAGAATAATTTAAAAAAATTATAATCTTAGAATTTTGGCCTTTTGTTTTGGTAAAAAAAAATTGCTGCGTAAAGACATTCTCTATACTTCGTTCAATTTTTTTTAACAGGCCTGGGTGGGTTTTTTTAGTTCAAATAAATTTTTGAGCAGGCCACCGCGTAACACGGGCCAAGATTAGGAAACACATGTAAAAGTTAAACGGGCACTAGATACCCCCAACAAATGAAATTAATTAGGAAATAAGTGAAGAAAAGATAGAATTAGGGATGGTAGGGCTGTGAATTCCTCGAGTCCCAAGAAGATTTTCAAACAATTCATATGACAAATCGTAATATAAGGTATGTACAATGACACATGCAGCCTGACACCTCACAAGAGACAGAAGAAATGGGATTATCCAACAATCATAGGCACACAGAGATCGTTCACAGCCCTTTACTACCATAATTGAACTTATTCGTACTGAAAACTGCGGGCTTGAAGGTAACTCATGTCATAAACTGACCAACTCGACGCTAACCACGTAAAAAGATGGAGTATGAATCAACTATTGACCAGTGCTTCCCAAAAGTCGCTCCACTGCAGCATGGACATTCCCTGAAGTTGCAATTAGTGCTCGTATATTCTCTTGTGTGTCAAAGAAACCCATTTCTTGAAGCTGTGACAACTGGGTCGCATATAGTTCTTCTGGGGGCACTGGGTATGCAGAATGTAATGAGTGCAAAGCAGACAAAACTTAATAGCAACATTACAAAACCCGAAAAGGAAAAGAAAAACACGGAAGGAATAGTAACCATTTGATCTGTTGGGAACAGCCAGGCTGCCAGCCCCAAGCCCACCAAACATATTCATTAACATCTCCAAACCAGCATTGTTGGTTGTTCCTGCAAATGCGGCAACAGTACAAACCCATAATTGAACAAATAATCCTCTCAAGACAGAAGGAGAGCTCCTTTTTTCTCCTTATTGGGAGGATCCTGGGAGGGAAATATGTGAGAGAAGAGTCCACTATAACCATGGACGCCCATAAATGAGGTTTAACATTTAAGCTACAGTTGTGGATCCAACATGGACCCCAGAGCAATCAAAGGCATTATTAACACAACAGATGTATTAACCATTTATGGTGCAGCTATGAGCGAAAGATAGAATTCTTCTCAAACCGCAGGTTCATTATGATGGACCTAATATACTCACATTTCTTGCATAATAGCTAACATATATCCTTTTAAAACTGCAGGTAATTCATTATGATGGACCTAATATACTCACATTTCTTGCATAATAGCTAACATATATCCTTTTAAAACTGCAGGTAATTCATTATGATGGACCTAATATACTCACATTTCTTGCATAATAGCTAACATCTATCCTTTTAAAACTGCAGGTAATTCATTATGATGGACCTAATATACTCACATTTCTTGCATAATAGCTAACATCTATCCTTTTAAAACTGCAGGTAATTCATTATGATGGACCTAATATACTCATATTTCTTGCATAATAGCTTACATGTATCCTTTTTACTGATAAAAACTAAAAAGTAAATAAACTCAAAGGTTGCTCCCTTGTGTTTTATCATATTTCTCTTTGTTAGAAAGTAACCTGTGTTATCCATATTTATAACTCCAGAAAAGCCACTACAAGTTCACAGAATCTTTCACGTACATCATATGCAAGCCCTGAAGAGTTTGACATGGACACACAGAAATGTTGAGACATATCATATACATGCTGTCAATTTCCTTAAAAATAAGAAATAAAATCCTCTGCTGCCTAATATTTCAGAAATTAAAGAATTCAAATGACGGAAAACTATGCTGTTAATGAAACAATGACAGATATTAAGCCAATTTTAAAAATTTCTAAATTAAGGCCTGCCTACCAGACAATTTGCAGTTTGAATCATGTAAAGACAGTTGAAAGGGAAAAAAAAACATATCAAAAGTAATCACAAGACATAGTTTCAACCAAAAGAAAAGACACGGTATATTATACGTGATATCTTCAATACCTGTACCAGCACCAGTCTGACCTTGTGCCCTGCAATGGAGCATCGAGTTAGCCAACCAGAAAAGAAGCTACTGATAGCTACTAATCAATATGAAATCTAAAACCATAGCTACCCCACGCGACTTATAGACAAACTAAGAAAATAAATTGCACCATCACTTACTGGGTTGACTGTCGCTGACCAAGTTGAGACATAAGAGATTGCTGGAAAGTCAAAAGTTGCTGCAAGAAGAGAAATCAAATAATGGCTTAAGCTTACTTTTGAAAACTGTATGGACACTCTTTTCCAGATTAAATATAATTCACAAAAAAAAAAAATTTGTTGCTATTAAGCCACTAGTTAAAGCTATTGACCAACAAAAAATTGCAAATGCCCATGAACAGCATGAAGAAGCATATAATACTCAATGTCTACTTGCTTTCAAGCCTATAGTTTGGTTGTGGTAGTGGCTGTGGCTGTGGCTGTGGCGCCTGCAGTGGTGTGTGTGTGTGTGTGTGTGTGTGTGTGGTGGGGGGGGGTGTTTTGTACAAGTTCTTTGCAGGCATCTACATGTGTTCATTAGAGAGGGGAGAATCTAAGGGCGTGCACAAACAGCTGTAAAGTTCTTATACCTGCATTGTCTCAGGAGACGTCAATTGACGAAGAAATTCTGGGTTTTGCATCATTTCTCTTAGTTGAGGATTGGAATCAAGCATGCTACGGAGTTGGGGATTCATACCAAGAATCTGAAACTTGATTGATATTAGTAAGAAGGAAATTTCACCCACAAGAGTTTTACCAAGCAACATGATAAATTTATACCTGGTTCATGTACTGAGGGCTGGACATGAAGCTTTGCATCATTTGTGAAATAGCTGGATTTTGCATCAACTGGCTCACCATAGCAGCATCTGGCATAGCACTAAACATATTGTCAAGATCAGGGAGACCAAGTCCACCAAGCCCAGTAGGTGCCTGTGGCCTAGCATCACTGGTGGGATTCGACCTTGTGGTGTTAGTTTGGGCACCTACACCTGTCAGATTTATACAGAGTGTACAGTTAATTAAAACAAGCAATTAATATATAATCTGCATTATGAAAACAAAGCATAAATGAAGCAAGAAAATATTTACTTTTAAGACCACAAAAGTTGAAATTCCTCTTATCAAGCTGTTAAAAAAATCAACAAGTTATCTTGTAAATAGTTTTAGATTGACAAGAAAAGGAACAATACAACACACTGACTAGCAACAAACAAGTTGTGCCTCTTGCATTGGTATGTAATTTTGTCATATACAAACTGAAATGTTACAGAAAAGTATCAGTAATTGCGATTTCCAACATAGTGAATTTCACACGTTATCAGGTTAAAAAGAATACAAGAAGGGGAGATAGAGGTGAGCAAGGAGCAGAATAACATACACCGCACATAGGATTAAACTAAACTGCTCAATCTAACCTCATCCTAAATAGCTTCAATACAGTAAGAAGAGAGAGAGAGAGAGAGAGCTTACTGCTCCAAGGGTTGGGAAGTGGGTTGGTATTTGGAGCAGGAGAACCAGTGGTGGTTTCAGAACTAGTGGTTGACAGATTAGTTGATCCATCTCTGGCCTGGTTCCCAGTTTGGGTCCCTAAAAGAGCTGCAAATGGGTTTGCACTATCGCCTCCAGCATTTCCAGCCATTGTAGTTGCATTAAGAAATGGCTCTTGAACAGTTTCATACATGCGCCTCAGCATGTTGAATCCCTCAGGAGAAGATTCAATGTTGCTCATAGCTCTATCTGTGTTGCGCATCATCTCACGCATGAGCTCTGGGTTTCGTGCAGCTTCAAGTGTTTGACGAAGAGTGCTAGGATCATTAAGTATATGTGCCAGCTCAGGATTTCGGTCAATTATTTCACGCATTTGAGGGTTGTTCATTAGCAAGTTCCGCATGATTTCAGGGTTATTCATTAGGTTCTGAACAACAGGCGAGTTCATTATGTCTCTCATGATGTTGGGGTTCTGAGTCAGCTGTTGCTGCACTTGTTCAAACTCTGGAAGTCCAGCTCCAAGCAAACCACCACTGCCCCCCAAGCCATTTAAACCAAGTCCTGGAAACAGTGATCCAAAACCAGATCCTCCGAGTTCTCCATCATCAGTAGAGCCAGCAGCTCTAGTATTGGTCGGAGCAGTATTCGAACCTCCAGTATTGGTTGCAGCAGTTGCATTGACTGGTGCAGATGGTGCAAACCCACGAACCAAGTGGACAGCATGATCTGCCTCCAAGCCTGTCAACCATTAAAGAACAGCTACGTCAAGTTGAGTACCAGCATTCGCATCAAAAAATGCAACATTTTATTTACTAACACCAAAAACCCGTCAATAATTCCTATAAATAATGTCACCTCCGGCCAGCATCGTATTTCCGTACCTCAACAACTACCAATCTGAAATGCTAGCTACTTAATCCCATTAAACAGTTAATTAATCAATTAATTATCCAGATCAATAATTTTAGAGCACCAAAAAATTTAAGAAATTAATCAAAATTAAAAAGGAATTTAATTATAATAATAATGAAAATGAAAATAATTATTGGCTTTTAATTTTATTACCATAGCTTTGTAGAGTTTGATCATCCTTTAAGATCCGACCCTTATAAATCAATCGCTGTTGATCAGACGGCACATCACACTGATTCGCGATAAGCTGCTTAAACGAATCAACGGTTGACGACAAGCTAATTTTGACAGTGAATTTTGAGCCGTTGGAACATCTGATGTTGACATTGACTTCGTCATCTCCACCGTCGGTATCGTTGCTGCCTCCTTCTACATCTCCATTACCGCCTCCCATAGTCCCCTCTCCTTCACGAAGGAGACGGCAAAGCAGGAGAGATATTATTCAATTTGGCTGTTTTGATAACCCTAACCCTAGAAATTGATTATTATTATTTTTTAATCGAAATGAAGATAAGAAATTGGGAGAAATTGTGTTTCTAAGGGCAAAAAAGGGTAGGGGAGAGAGAGTGCAGAGAGTGTGCAAATGGAATTTATATATCGTGGAAATCGAGGGAGAGAGAGTGAATTTTGTTGCTTGTCCTACTACGGGGGGAGGTCCTTTTTCTCTTTCGTGGTCAAACTACAAAATAGTCCCTTGAGAGCTTTTTAATCTCTATGAATGTTTGGGAGAATAGTAGTAATAGTTTTTCGAGTTAATATTTGCTTTCAAATATATTAAAATAATATTTTTTTTATTTTTAAAATTTTTAATATTGGCACATTAAAAAATTTAAAAATACTAAAAAAATTAATTTAAAACAAAAAAAATCAAAATTTCATTAAATTTTAGTTGCACCGCTGCCTCAAACAGACTCTAAATATCTATTTGTCTGAGGTTTAACTCTGAAGATAAACGGTCCATAAATCTTCTTAGTAGTGTTTGGGTCATAAGAGATGAAGATATAAGAGAAAAATATATTTAAATTGTTGCACGTATACGTGTGGTGTTATGGTGTTAAGATCAAAGAGTCGCCACCTAATTGTTTGATTCAAGGTCACTAAGAGACTTGAGTAGACTAGTTTTATCTGAAGTTCCAGGATAAGGAAATTGTTGTGGCTAGGGAAGGTATTATCACCTCTAACTCACCTTATTTGAGGTAAACTACATTATATGGTTTGGATGTGGTTTAAAGATGTTGATGGATTCCTAATCGGTGATTCATCTATAGATCAGAATAAAGATTTACACTTATGAATAAATATGGCATTTCAAATTTATTATAAGCTCGTATGCCCGAGTAAATTCTTATAGAAATAATTCATGTAGGTGCCTTAACGGGGTTCATTTATCCTGGAAAACAAAAGTTTTTTCCCCAATTCGTATATTGTGATGAAAAATACTCCCAATTAAAATTAATGAATATCTAAAATAATTCTGATAATTTTTTAGTCAACTCCTAATACTTAAATGTCAACTTACTAATAGGTCCAATATTTATACCAAACATTGACCATTAATTTTCAGGAATTAAAATTTTTAGGATTATAAAAACATTGGTTAAGTCCTTAAGGAATTTTACAAACTTATTGTAAATTCCGAAAAAGACACAAAATTTTTCTAAAATAATGCTAAAAAAAATTTCTCTCATTTTTATAAATAAAAGGCAATTTTTGTAAGAACTATGTCGTATATAACAAGCAAAAATTATTTTTTATTTTTTATATAAGGCTATGTTTGGCAAAACCATCTTTTCTTTCCCTTAAAAACTGCCCAAATGAACTTAAGAGTGTGTTTGTTAAACACCCCATTAGGCCAAAAATCCTAAGAAAAAGTTGTCCAAACAAATAAAGCCATAAGTACTTGACCCAAAACATAACCAAATAGGTCAATTCAAAGATATTGGTTCAACCATGAACCAAATCAAAAATCAAGGTTTGACCCAAAAACTAAACCAAAACAAAGGTTTAAATTAAAACAAAATCAAATTTGAAAATTAATACAAAACATAAAAATATTTGAAGAAAAACGGATCAAACACTCAAATCATGAAGAACATGAAAAACATTCATCAAGAACCTAACAAACACAAATCTCAATCTAGACAAGTTTTTATGCAATCAAGGGCAGGGTTTTATTTGAAATCATGCAAGGATTTATAATTTAGCACTCATTCACTTCGATTATCAATGAATCAACATGATTTTATTAAAATAGGTTTCGTTTCAAACTGAGACTTTAGGATTAAAACCCCATATAAACTTGTTATTGATGCAAATAAACCTTTTATTATCTACTAGTCAAGTTTCCTGATGATTTAGTGCACAAAATTTGACTAAAACTAGTCCAAATCATAGGGTTAAGACAATGTTTTTTCTAAGAACATAAAAAAACTGAACTCAGCAATTCATAAATTCTTAGCCTATTGTTAAACCCATAACTAGCCTCTTAGGTTTTTGAAACATGTTGTTTTTAGTCCTCCAAAACGATATTACTAATACTAAGTATAGTTGAATTCAAAGAACTAACCAATAACATCAAATCATCAACAAACATGAAAATCCAAAGTTTAAAACTACCAAAGCTAAATAGTAAATATATTTATACTATTTGGATTAAAAACTTGACATTGTTACTATCTATATGTCGAACATACTTGTATGAACCATAAACTTGCACTAAAAGACATCAAATTGATCAACATGGTTTCAAAATCTTTAACCCATAAACAAATGCAATTTACTGTTTTATTACAAAACATATTCAAACATCAATCAAAATACCTCAAATGCATCATCAACATGCTATTGAACTAAAATCACATAATCAAATAAGCATCAAAACCAAGAATCATGCCTTCAATGCAAACCTCTCTAACATATTATTGATCAAAACTCAAACAAGCTATCATAACAAAAACTTGAGTGATCTAAAACATACTTAAAAAAAGAACAAAAACAAAACAAACTCTGTCAAAAAACATTAGATTATTCCAGCATAAAATCAAACCAAAAATGTAAGATAAGCTCAAACAACATCAAAAGAGGTTTAAATATTAAAAAAGCATGAATAGGTAGGCCACATGGACTTTAACCTTGAAATTTTACGTGGTTATACCTTCTTCAAACTTGCTAGTTATGGACAATTGTTTTCCTTCTCTTCTCTCTCTTTCTTTCCATTTCATTATCTTTTCCTTTCAAATTTTGTTAGATCTTCTATGTTATGCTCTTGAACCTTCATACTAGGATCTTTTTATAGTGTGTTTCTCTATGTTTTTTCCCTTTCCCTCTTTTCTTCATTTTTCAGAGGGTATTTATAGGGGTTTGCTAGGATTCTTGATGGATTCAAACATAAATTGATCAAAATAAGAAGGTTTTAGACAAATGTTAATAGTTGGAACCTATGTTCTTTAATAATTTTGTAACAAATTTGCCTAGGTGGTTTTCTTTTGCATGGAAACAAAGATATACATCCTTCACCTTCTAGTTTTGGATGAAAGATTTATGAACCTTGATAAGAACCCTCTGAGAATTTTTAAGTGTAAAAACATAAAAAATTTAAGTGGTTTTGCACAAATGAGTATTTTAGTCAAGGCTGATTGAGTTTACCAAATTTGAGGGTTCGCTGGAGCAACTCCGATTTAAATATCATTGGAGACCACTTGAACCTAATAGAGGAAAATAATATTTTTTTGATTGGATCTATTCTTGCTCAATCTAGAAGTTTGTAGCTCCACATTCAGTTGTTTGAAGGTATCAATCCAATCAGTCAAGAATCTGGAAATGTAGTGATGGTTGATTAGGGAGAAAATATTGGTGAGTTCATTGAAGAAAATAAGATGTAAATGTTTGATGAGAGTAGCTGATCTTTGTAAAAGGGGTGTTTATTAGTCAAATAATGGTGGTTACAACCCTAGAAGTGGTTGAAGATACCACATTCATTCGTCTAAAAATGCCTACTCGATCAGTCAAAAATGCCAAAGAAGAAGCTAAACAATAGCCAAACGACGCGTCGTCTAGGTTAAACCCTAGAAATTAGGGTTTTTAATTTAAGATTTGACAAATTTCATTTTAGTTCATGTTCTTCCAATTGCTTTTAATTGCATTTATAATTGCCTCTCAAACTCTTAATTTCATTTAATTTTACCTCCGTCATACCTAATTATTAGCCCCAAAGTTCAGTGGCATTTTCATCTTAGTCCTTGGTTTCTTTTAATATACGTCATCTTAAAATTCGACAACTAAACTTTTAATTTTTTTCAATTTTGCCCCTGATTTGGTCAATTTTAGCCCCTACAATCATGTATCCTTTTCAGTTTGGTCCTTGGTTTTGGATTTTTTCAATCAAGTCCTTAATTGCCCATCAAACTTTAATATTATTACAATTAAATCCTTAATTCGTACAATTAAACCTCTTAAAAAACCAATTATGTCCCAAATTGTAATTTATTCAAATTAACACCTAAATTAACTCCAAAAACTGATTTGCTTTACAATCAAGTCCTTAACAAGATTAATTAAACCTTAAAAAATTCACATTGAGTCCTTATCTATCAAAAAATTTATTTCTTTACCCCAAATACATATATTTCACTAATAGGGCCCTTTTTCAATGAGAATTTGGTTGCCAATTTTGGCAATTTTATACATTTTGTTCCTCCAATTTTTTCACTTGTCATTTTGATCATTCACCAGTAACTTAGGCAATCTTTTAAGTTTTCTTTATGTATATTCTCTTGTATTTTGGATTTTTCTTTTCTATTTTTTTTAATTTTCTTGATTTTTTATGAGGTCAAAAGTGAATAACAACATAAATGTAAAGATAAGATAAAAAAAAGTTTTTAACCCTGTCTCAAGGACAATTTTAGCTAATTTTGTTTGTCACTTTAAAAAGAGAGACCAGGATAAGAGAGAACCAAGTTTAAAAAAAATTCTTAGAATTATCTTTTTAAGTATTTTGTAATTTCAATATATATGATTTTATATTTTTAGTTAGATATGGACCATTGATTTTAATTAAATTAATTTTTACTACTATATCTAAAAACAAAACAATATATAAAAGAAAGAATCATGAGAAAATATGAAAAACATAAATAAATTTTTTTATATAATTTAATAATTTATAATAATTAAAAAAGAAATGAATTATATTAAATCATTTTTTTATGAATTGAATAAAATTAATTAACCAAATGGTGATTGTTAAGAAATATAAGAAGAAAAAGTTTTATCAAATGAGTGAGTTTTTTAACATTAAAAAAAATAATGAATATTATTATTAAATAAATAATATAATAATTAAAACATACATAATCTAGAGATATAAAAATTGATCATGTTCTAAAAAAAAATATTTAATGATAAAGATATGGGGGTTAAAATATTATCTTATATTTTCAATTATGTTAGATTTTAACTTTATATTAATACAAATATTATGTTTGACATATGATTGGTTTAATTATTTTATTTATTATTAAATATATTCAAAGTAATTATTTGATAATTAAATAAATCATAGTTTAATTATATTATCTTTTTAGTAATGAATTATCTTTTATGATGATTAATAATTCTTTTTTAATATGATTTTGATGTGTGAATAAATTATCATTTTAATTGAGTTCAAAAAAAAATTAATGCTCATTACAAATTGAAATGAAAATAATTATTTCTATTTATTAATTTAAAAATTGCAAGTTTGAAGGTAATATATATCAAGAGTAGAACAAACTTTTACATATTTTATTTTTTCTCACCTTTTATCGATTAAATATAATACAAATATATTTATTATGTTTTGTACATCATCACTAAATATATATTTATTTCTATCTTATATTTTATTTTGTCTTTTCTATCTCAGCTATCTCAATCTTTTATATCTTGAAACAATAAAACACTACATTTATATTTTAGTTCAATTGAGCTTATTTAAATTTAGCAAAGTAGTAAGAGATTTCTTTCTCAAAATCCTCCTATGGATTCATATTTAATATAAATAAATATAGAAGTAAACTCATTTTCACTATTAGAAAATTAGAAGAAAAGAAAACAAAGAAAACACCCTAGAAAAATATTTTGTTGCAATGGAGATTTTTCATTAATAATGTTTTGTGAAAACAAAAATAGAATTATAAAAAGAATATTTCATGAACATTTCTAACATGTAAAATTAACCGAAGGGAATTCCATCTATGATTTTAATGGGGGAAAACCCGACATCTTTTTCAAATACAAACTCAACAAATCAGTTTTTTTTCTTCTTTTAATTTTGTAGCTAAAACCTCCCCCTCTCTTTCTCTCCCTAAAACCTCCACTCATCTCCATAAATTCATCTGCCACAAACCGTCGACATATGTGTAATGTCTCTTCGATTGCCCAAGCTTCCCTCTCTCGGTTCTTTTTATCGTAGGGTTCACTTTGTCAAGTAAGTAGACTCAAACAATTTTGTTCATTCTGCATCCATGGATTAGATATGGAAGATGTTTGTTGCTATTCATGTATGTCTGCGATTGGTAATTACACCATTGCATATGAAATTAACTCCACATTCCTAGCAAAGACCAAGTATTATGAATAAGACTTGACATCTCCAGAAGTTATATTAGTATGAAAGCCAAGTGTATATTTAACAATGTTTTTAGTAGCCCATACATTCCTTCTAGGATCTTTTATCTTCCGTAATTTTGATAATTAAGAACCACATAGTCCATCTTTTTGCCACAATATGCTCATATAATCATTTAGTTGGCTCAAAATTTAATCACTACAAACTTTATCTCATTGCTTTAGCCACTCATGTTCTTATGTCCTTTTAACTTAGTTAAATTATTTATTTTATGAGTTTTTTCTTTATCATAGTTATAAACAGTATGACAAATCATTGCTAAAGACTCCAACCTTCTTATTCTATTGATCCTAGCCTCCCTTCTCAATACAACTCTGCAACCCATTCTCATGAGAACGAAGGCCGAATATATGGTATTTGTTCAACTGTTTCGGCTGTGAGAATTGTTCCTGGTGTCCGTACCAATGATCGTAGCTATGTGAGAGAACATCGTCACTTTGAAGTTGGCATTTCTTCTACTCAGTTAGATGCTTCACATTCATCGAAGGTAGATTCATGCTCAAAGGCAACTCCATGCGAACCAAATTCCATTAGGCCAACTAAATTTAAACGACACAACAGCTTCAGTTTGATACTTAAATCCTGACATACCAGAAGTGTTAGCGTATTAACAGTAGTACGCTTTCCAGTCCTTATTATTAGCTCATTTAGTTTAAGCAATGCTTTTTTCTCTTTCAAGCGAACCTAAAATCTTTTCAACTTTAGCTTCAGCCAATTCCCTTTGGATATTCATAATCTGCCTTCATCCTCCAATGATCTTCTATCAATTGAAGACTAGATTCATGAAAATAGGTGAACAATCAAAGAGATCCTCTACATGAATCCATATGACCATAAGGTTGTCCGATACTTGTTAGCTCAATCTTTTCAAACTTTTTAATTTAGGTTTCAACATCTTAGGTTCACAAGTATCGGGCTGATTGTTTATGACTGATGGAGAAGAAGTAATAAATTTCCTTATGGTTTGTAGATCTACTGAGGATTTTTTTAGGGCAACATCACACCATTATGTTTATGATAGGAAGTTCAACAATCCATCTGTCATTGCACCTTCGATGCTTAGCAAGCTTAACAAGACCAAGATTTTCCAGCTGCGCTTCGGATCATCCATCTCTTCTTCTAATCGATGTGATAATTTATTGTTAATGTCTTTGACAATGACTTCGAGCAAGAGCTTGATATACAACCTCAATAGCCTATAGCAACATCTATACATGCATAAATGAATCTTATTGCTATTTTAGCTAGCGGTGCACTGTTTCCTCCAATCAGTCTACTAACACCAACAAAAATTACCTATGTCATGACATCGCTTCTAGTTCCATAAAAAGCACACCAAAAGACATCCCATCTGCTCTTCAACATGGTGACCATGCTGCAACAAAACATTATTGAAAGAAAAAAGGTGTGTTAGGAGGTTATGGAAAGCAAAACAAAGATATAAAACTTAAGAACAAGTAGAAAATTTGAGAGAAAGGCAATCTTATTATATGTTTTCTCTTATTTATTCCTCTCAACCCGTTATAATCATGCTTCTGATTATAAGGCTATTTATAGACCTTAAGTCATAGATAAACAAGGAATTAAACTACTAAAAAAAAATCCAAATCTGAACAGAAACGTATTATGTCGTCTTAACTTACCGATCGTTTCTAAACCAATCAACCGATTCATTTAATTCAACTAGTAGATCGGTTCTTCTATTGTTCAGAAAAACTAAACTCTAGTTTACTTTTAACATCCCTCATTAACCTTGATTTCTTTATAACTCCCAGCATATTTCTTATCTTAGCAAAAACATTATATTTAAGTGGCCTTGAGAAAATATTCACAACTTGGTCTTGTGTCTTTACATGCTTGACTTTAACTTCCTTATTTGTAATGCAATCTTGAAGGTAATGAAATCTTATGTCAATGTGCTTACTTCTATCATGAAATACTAGATTCTTAACTAAAGCAATGGTTGATGAGTTGTCCACATAAAGCTTCTCATGTGACATTCACAACTCTTTCAATAATCTTCTTAGCCATATGAAGAGATAAATATATGTTGTAATAACTATATATTCAGCTTCACAAGTTGAAAATGTGACTATAGGTTGTTTTGTTGAACTTCATGTAAATGTTGTGTCTCCCATATGAAAAACAAAACTTGAGATGCTCTTTCTATCATCCATATCTTCAACCCAATCACTATCATTATAACTTATAAGTTCAAAGCTATTAGAATATTCATAGAACAAGCTAAAATAAACAGTACCTTTGATATACCGAAGGATTCACTTCAATGCTTTAAAATGTGTTGTAGTTAGTATCTCTATGAATCTGCTCACAAGTTCTACTCCAAAGATAATATCTGGATAAGTGCATGTTAAGTATTTCAAAATCCCAACTAGACTCTTGAATGTTGTAGAGTTTATCTTCTCTCCTTCATTATTTTTTAACATATTCACTCTACACTCAACAAGAGTATTCACTTTTGCACAATCCTTCATTTTGAACTTCTTGAGAATCTCTTTTACAAACTTCTCTTGTTTCACAAAGATTTCATCTTCTCCTTGCTTGATCTCAGTCCCTAAGTAATATGTCATAAGACCAATATTCATCATCTCAAACTCCTTGATCATTGCTTGTTTCAAGTTTCCAAATATCTTTGGATGATTTCTTGTAAAGATCAAGTCATCCACATACAAACATACAATAAAAATATCACCAATCTCTTTTATCTTTACATAGATAGCATAGTCATGAGGGCATTTTACAAATCCATTCTTTAAAAAATAACCGTCAATACAACTATATCAAGCCCTTGGGGCCTGCTTCAGTCCATACAAGGCTTTGTTTAACTTTAAAACCATGTCTTCATGTCCTTTCACTTCATAACCCAAAAATTGCTTAATGTAGACCTTCTTTTCAAGAAATCTATTTTGAAAAACTGATTTGACATTCATTTGATAGATTTTCCATCCATCTTTAATAAATGGAAAGAAATATGCTAAGTAAATATAATTTGCCACAATATTTTTAGGTGGAAGCTATAAACACCTTTTGTTATGTTTTAAATTGGGTTTTCCTTTAACTTATTTTAAATAAAACTCCATAAGAGCTTTGGGTTGAAAAAAAACCTAATATCCCTTATTTTCATGTATTTAGATCAAAATATTTTATTTTGAATAACAAAGATAGTTTCAGAAAGTTTGATGCCAAATTCGATGAAGGTATATTTCTTAGTTATTCTTTTACTAGCAAGGCTTATAAAGTATATAATCATAGAACTCTAGTAGTTAAAGAATCTATACATGTTGTGTTTGATAAGTCTAACCCATTTTATCTTCAAAAGGTTAAAAAGGTTGAAAAGGTTGGTGTAGATATTATTCTTGATAGGTTAACACTAAATGAAAGAGGACACTTATAGAAAGAAAGATCAAAGGAAAGAACCTTAAATGAATCCTTAACAACATGATCAACATGATAAATAGCAACCTTTGCAAATTCTTCCCAAAATAATTTAAAAACAAAAGGGGCTTTCATAAGGTTCAATTATTGGTGATTTATCGAAGGCTTTCCTCCATGACTAATCAAGTCAGTAATGTTGTTTTCATATCTAAGCTAAAACTGAAAATTATAATAAAGCCTTGTGTGATAAGTATTAGATACTTTCAATGCAATAAAAGCTTGATTAATCTGAAAGAAATCAAGTATGAGAATTAGTTCCTAAGCTCAAAGGTCATTCCATTATTAGAACTAAATGGGTATTTCACAACAAACTTGATGAATCAAGAGAAGTTGTTTGAAACAAAACTCGTTTGGTTGCCCAATGATACAATCAAGAGGAATGAACAGATTATGATGAAACTTATACTCTCGTGGAAATAATGGAACTATTCATATGTTTCTTGCATTTGCATATTTAAAAAAAATTAAAAATTTTCAAATTGATGTGAAAGTGCATTTTTTTAATGGTTATATCCTAGAAAACGTTGATGTTGATAAACTTTCTAATTTTGAAAGCCACAAATTTCCAAACTATGTTTTTAAACTTAAAGAGGCATTGTATAGTCTTAAACAAACTTCTAGAGCTTGGTATAATAGACTAAATAATTTTTTAATTTAAAAATTTTTTAAATAGGTAAAATTGATTTAACTTTATTTATAAAATATAAAAATCATGATTTAATTATTGTATAAATTTATGTTGATATTTTATTTGATGTTACTAATGAATTTTTGTGCAAGGAATTTGAATATTGTACGCATAAGGAATTTGAGATGGGTATGATAAAAGAGTTTACCTTCTTTCTCATACATCAAATCAAACTAGAAAATGATGATATATTCATTATTCAAGCTAAATATACCAAGGAGCTAATCAAAAAGTTTTATTTGGAATCCATATGTTTAAGCAAACGCTAATATACTTGGTTTTAAGTTAAACCATAATATAATGTTTTATGATAACACCAATGCTATAAATGTAACCAAAAACCCCATCTAACACTTTTAGACCAAACACATAGAAATTAGACATTATTTTATTTATGATCATGTTAAAAAAATTGACATCTCTCTTAAGTTTGTGATTACAGAAAAGCAAATAGTAAATATCTTTACAAAGATTTTAAGTTTTACACATGCTAGCAAGTGGGAGGAATTGTGCCCTTTAGAAGGCGTGTGTGGGCTCTTCTGGCATCTAAACACTACCTTTCATAGTAGCGTTGTGAGTGGTGCACCGAGATCTTCACGGTGGCATGATGCATATTAGCGGCCGAATGACGATGTGGCTCTAGTGAATTTTTTTTCTCCTCCCTATTTTCTCTCTCTTCTTCTTGGAAAAATACAAAAATATCTTTTCATTTGGTTTTTTATATCTAATTCGGTTCTCATTCTTTTGATTACTAATTTTTTAAAAAAACATTTATTAATTTTTATCTTCAATTTAGTCCCTTATCATTTAATTTAATTTAATTTTTATATCAAATTGGTCATTATTCTTTTAATTCTTATTTTTTTATTTTCCTAATTCAATTTTATTTTCAATTTTATCCCTTAATTAGCATTTGAATTCAATTTATTCTCATATTAAATTTGATCTTCATTCTTTTTATTACTATTTGTTTTGTTTTAAATTCTTTTTTGATTGGCTTTTTCCCTCCAATTACATTCCTCAACATTTTATGAATCTTACTTATTTATTTTTTAGGATTTTCCTTTTATAGTGTTAGTCCTGAACTCATGACAAGGGTCACGGATTTCAAATAATAACATGGGTTGACTTTGATTTTCGGGTTCTTTTTAAATTTCTTTTATAATCTCATTCTTCAATATTTGATTTATTGAGAATCAATTTTCATGTGTTTTTTCTTTTTACTTTTCCATCTATGAGGTTATCTTAATCATATGCTCATATGGATTAATCTGAACTAACCCGGGTTGACTTATATTTTTTTATATTATTTTTTTTGAATTTTTTTATTTCTATAATTTGACATTGGATTATTTGATAATTGTATTTTATTTTTTTATTTAATTTGTTTTTGATATGGTTACCTAATATTATGACTAGATGATATATTTGATATACTAATATGATGGGCTCGAATCAAACTCTTTTTATTTTTTATTTTTATTAATATTTTTTACTGTTCTATTATATTATTTGATTATCAAAATTATATATATTTATTAAATTTAATCAAGTTAATTACCTGATTCTCTTGTTTTTTTTTTTTATCCTTATTTGAAAACACTTGCATCGTCTAAAACAATTGGTGAAAAAAATTTGGGCCAGCCGCAGGCGGGCAACTTATACAGTGACAAACTGATAATTTACTCGAAATGTTTTATACAATCATCAAAATCAAATCAAAAGATAATACCATTACGCACACTGTGGCGCCATAATTTTTCATCTTTTAATGACAATACTCCAGAGAGGCAAAACACACTTAATTTCCCGTCTCAAATTTCTCACCCCTTTACAGGTCTCTCCCTCTCTGATCTCAAATCCCTTTATTTTTTGTATTTATTTCTGTAGAGGCATTTTGTCGAACAATCTGTAAACAATGAATTTTCTTATTATTTTTTCTTTTGAAATTCGATGTTACAGAGATTCAACCATACTTTAACTAAAGAGGAATTAAAAGCACCAGTCTGCCATGAAATGGGTCGTGATTTTGTCGCTCAACAGAGTAAAATTTTTCAATCTTTGTTACTATTTTATGCGTTAGTTTTTTAAAGTTGTTAACGTTTGGGCAAGTAAATGCGGTGGAGAAGGAGAGTTTATTAATTTCTGTTGGTTTTTTTGTGTTCTGTTTAAGATTTGGGGTTTTGAATTGTATAAGGTTTGATTTATGATGATTGGTGTAGGATATGTTGTTGATAGATCAAAATGGAGAAAAGTGAATGCTAGGTATCATGGTATAACTCGTTCAATGATTCCTGATGCTCCATGGACGGTTTTGAAACTTTTGCGTGTTGGAGGTAATCCATGCTTCTTTAAGCTTTTGTCTAGCTAATGTTCTTATTTTGCCTCCAGTTCATGTTTAAGTAGTTTTTATGATGCTTTGACTGATGTGGTTTGGTGGTTGGTAACTGAAAATGATCATTGTTGAAATAAATGGATTTTTGGGTTAATTACGCTGTTCAAAATTTACTTTCTCAATGCTGAAGAACGCTCCATATCACTAGCTATGCCAAGGGAGAGATTTTTCACTGCATAGGCTGTTGTGCTTACCCTCTTGTTTTCTTGTTGGAATGAAGGTAGGTACTGTAAGCGTGCCTCATTTCAATGTAAGAGGAGTGAGCATTGCACTGGCTGTACAGAATAATTTATCATGATGCTGGTGCTATTTGATTCTGGTTTTTGTTGTTTAGCCTGTGTCTTCATCATACTGATCTTGCTTCATATGAATGTTATACATCCTTCATGAACATGTGGTTTGATTACCTTGTCATATGCAGGATTTGAAGCATACTTAGTGGGTGGATGTGTGAGAGATTTGCTTTTGAATAGAGTACCTAAAGATTTTGATGTGATCACCACAGCTAACCTTCAGCAGGTCATATATTGCTGTTTTAATTTCATTGTTTATTCTTCTTGTTTGGTGAATTTCTATGACTACATGGGTGATTATGCTCATAACTTTTCTGTTCTTTTTTTAATATCTTATTACAGATAAAAAAGAAGTTTCATCGTGCTCATATTGTTGGACGACGATTTCCTATATGCATCGTGCATGTCAAAGGATCAGTAATTGAGGTTTGTTAGCACCTTTAGTGATTACAATTGGTGTTTATTTAAGTCCTTCTTTAAGCCATGATGTAGGCCATTTTAAGCATTCTGCTATCTTTGCAGGTCATATATTATCTTGTTTTTGGCGGTAATTTTTTTATGATTTTGGCTATAGGTATCCAGTTTTGAGACAAGTGCACAACAGTGTCAGGAAAAAGAAAAGGTTCTTTTATCTCAAATGCGAAGGAGCTGTGACGAAAAAGACTTCCTTCTCTGGAAAAATAGTATGCAGCGGGATTTCACAATTAATAGGTGTAGTTTTTTTCTTTTGCTAATTGTTTAGGGAGAATCAAGTTTAAAATTAATTTAGCATGATGGTTTATTATTATAGCAACTAAAACTATCCTGCCACTCTATTTATTTGTTATAGGATGACATATAAGAACTGAATCTGAGTTTGGTTGATGCCAATAACTTGTTATATTTCATTAAATTGTGGATGCAGTTTGTTTTTTGACCCTTTCATGAATCGCATATATGATTACGCCAATGGAATGGAAGATGTAAGGTCACTAAAGGTGATTCTCTTTTCATTTACCAATGAATTCTGCTTTCAGATTACTTCTCTAATTCATCATGTTAACTGAAAATTTTCTCAGCTAAATTTTTTTTCTCACATTTGATATTGTCTCAGCTACAAACATTAATCCCTGCTCGACTGTCATTCCAAGAGGACTGTGGTATTTGCTTTCACAATTTATATATTTGATCGTTTAGCTCCATGGAATTTTCATCTTCATCACTGAATATGCTAGAACTTCAACCTGACTGGACTCGTATATGCAAACTGTCATGCAGCAAGAATCTTGCGGGGCATAAGAATTGCAGGTCGTCTAGGCTTGTCAATTTCTAAGGATACTGAAACTGCAATATGTAAACTTCAATCTTCCGTCAAGAGTCTGAACAAGGTACTTCGAGTTTCAAACAAGACTTCTCTATGAAATCTTATTGTTTAGAGGTTCTAAGTTTTTCTTGGCCTCTGTGCTGGAGATATTTTCCTTATTTTCTTGGGCATTGTTACTCTTTTCTTATCCAGTCCTCAGTAGCTGCATCTTAGGTTTGCAGGCATTAAGTGCCATTTAGTTTCATCAACGACATCATATTCTTACCAAGATGGCATCCTCTGTTTATTCAGGATAGGATAAAGATGGAACTGAACTACATGCTGTCCTATGGAGCTGCAGAGTCTACTATCCTTTTGCTCCAGAGATTCCACCTGCTTAAGATATTTCTTCCCTTTCATGTTTGTACCTTTTCAGTGTTCAACTTACTGCATTTTCTTCTTATAGTCACTAATTTACCCTTGTATCTGAAATGCAAGTTTTGATTGCAGGCAGCATACCTTCACGAACAGGCGGATGAAGTATCTGCTCAGGGTTCCACAATGTTGATGGTAGGATTAGCTTTATGGGAAAGAAAAATTGACATTGCAATTTTGTCAGTGATAAATATGCTTCTAAGGTGTATGAATGTCTAGGATTTGATTAAAGTAATATTCTAGTAATTGATCGCAATAATATAGGAAAGTACTGAAAATAAGGTTAGTCACTATGGAAAAGAATGAAATTGCAATTTTATCACTGACAAACATGATTCTAAGGTATGTCTAGTATGGTCTTAGCTAGGATATGGTAAAAAAAAAAAAAAGAGTCTAGGAATTGATTACACATTAATGTAGGAAACTACTGGAAATATTAATGGACATTTTATAGTCATTGTTGGAGAATGCTATGTCGACTCTCGCTTGGAAAGACCGTAGCATTCATTATTGTTGGAAATATATTAACTATTATATAATGTTTTGAATAGAATTGATTGAGATTATTCAGTATCTGCAAGACTAATACCTGTACATATTGTGTTCTTTTGGATGTCATCTGGTCTGCTAAACATGAAGTTGATAATAATTACTTAAGTGAAAAGTTTTGTTTCTTTGGGTATGGCAACTCAAAGATGATTAAATGAAACAAGAGCTGCCAGAATTTACTAATGAGGGGAAGATTTGGTTCTGTGGAGATCAAACAGGCTGTGTCCATTTCATACTCTACCGACATGCACGTGGCGTGCTGGTAGAGGAAGTGACAGGTACTGGACTTGATGCCTGTCACTTTCAACTATAACAATTTCCACAGCAGCAGCATCTAGCCTCTTGAAACTTTATGTTGCTTGTGTATGCTTAATCAATTCTAGTTACTCCAAGCTTAATACGAGTTCAACTGAAACCAGTACGTTAATTAATTTTATTTAATCCTCTTCATTGCTTCAATTTGTTTCTTTTTGGCAGAAATTGTTATACAGTTTGGATAAAATAGTTAGCAGTGATCGACCTTGTGATTGCAGTCTATGGTAAGCCAACTGTTTACCTTTTCTGATTAATTGTCTATCTAAATGTGACAGTATAATTGTTCTGCCATCACCACCACCACAAGATATGGTTATTGTACCGCCAATTTCACTCCCCTTGAATTTATCCAGATTTGGGAAAGTTCTATCCATCCTGCACACACACGCACGCACACAAAGAGAAAACATGATGGTGATAATAAAAAAAATTAATAAATAACCTGTCTGGATATTAGCTCTTGAAGTCAATTGAAAGAACCTAAATGTCTTTGCAAGGTTAATACTCTTGAGATAGTCTTAAGGGGGACAGCGAACAAATAGATAAGTAGGCGAGAAGCTGCTCAAGCCCTGTTATAGATTTTGTATGACCACTGGTTCTAGCTATACTTTACTATCAAAGATGGATGAGCCTGCTATCAAACCTCAGAACTCAACAGCATTGCCAGTGGCAGAAATGTGATCTTACTTTGCAATTGGTTTGAGAAACCCCTCATCCAGTGTAAAAATCATCTTCATTTTAAATACTTTGCAAAAAAACTGATCTCCTTTTACTTCTTGGACCTTAATTTGAAGGTTTATCATGCTGCGCTCTTTCCTCAAAATTGCCGCCTTATTTTGATAGCATAAATTCTATTGTTCGGAGGACTATCCAGTTACTGATTCATGCTTAATCTGTACATGAGTTCAAGGCCTTGGGTCAATTTATAGTTTATTTTTTATTTTTATTGATCCTGGTCAGTAAGTAAAGAAATTATTATGTTAGCTCTGCTCTGGTGGATCTAAAGTCGATTCTGGCCAGGGAAAAAGTGGTAGGGTCATGCCAATATCATGTCTAGTTCAATTTTCACTCATGAAATACACATTTTCTTTAATGTTTGGGAATGTCTTTCACAAGTGAGTCCACTCCCATGCACCCTTGGTTTCATTCACACTCTAGGATTCACAATGTTAGTGATGGGTGCGTGATATTAGGTTCCATCCTGTCCAAATAGCACACCACTAATCTTATATTTTCTTCTATGCTGAACTACATGAATAGCATGTGTGGTAGTGCACATATTTGTATATGTTTCCAGTTAAGGTTTTCTGCTGGGGACATGGCTGATGATCATGCTTTGTATATGTAACAGGGTTGGACTGCTAGCCTTTCACCAAGCATTAGTACTTAATCCTCAAGATGCTTTTGTAATCTGGGCCTTTGCTTCTATACTATATTGTGGAACATGGCAGGAAGGTGTTAAATTTGCAAGAGAAAATGCAAAAGTGGAAGGGAGATTTGTACCAGAGATCTCTGGGTTCTCTGAAATTAAATCAGATGAGAAACTTGCTGAAGAAGTTTCTCAGTTAGCATCTTTAGTTCAAGATGCTGTAAATGCTTTTACAGATGAAATTAGTCTATCTGAATCCCTGTCCAGATACCCGGACCCCCCCTTCGATGTTTTTGTAAGTGTGCACATTATGATTTAGTGTGTGTGTGTTTTGCTAAAACTTCATAAAGCTTGTAGCACTTAATTATCTTTGGGTTTTTTTTTTCCTGAGGCCCTTTAAACCTTCCATCATACACTGCCCTTGCCACTCTTCTGAATTAATAGAAACTGGCAGAATAAGCTAATCTGCATAGTTGATGTCTTTTACCATCACAATCTTCACCTTGCTTTTAGTATCAGATGCAAATGATGAGAATTGATGCGTGGACTGTCATACTAATGCTTAAAATTAGTAACTTGTTTACCATAACATGCAAATGTGTATAGCTTTACAAGCGCAGGCATGAATGTCAGACATTAATATATTTAGGAAATAAACCATGTGCGTTGAACTTATGAATTGGATTAAAGTTGATACCTGACAGGACATGAATCAATTATCCTCTCTGAATTAGGTAACCAGATGTCCTACACTCGTAGTTGAATAATCAAGCCACTGGCATTTTCTTGGTTCATAGAATAAATCCACCCTTTATTGTTCCAAATACCGTATCTATGTTATATTTAATGTTAGGAACGCTGCATGTTTAGAATTTGGAGGAATTGATAAAAGGGGCTTTCTGACCTTGCCAACAACATAATGACACTAACTGCCATTTCTCAGTGTGGAGAGTTTTGCTACATGATTTAGTCCTGCCATTTTTTTCCTGCTTTGTGAGTCTCTGGATATGTATAATTTATGCAATGGTCACTTGAATGAAAACCTTCTCAACTAAGCAATTCCTCATTATATATAATCTGCATTGTTTTCTTTGTTGAGTAGAACTCTTTGTTTGGTGCTACAGGTGTTTGTATCAAAGAAAATAGGTGAACATGCTGGTCTTCTTTTTCATATGCAATCTTGTGAATATAGAAGAGAGAGTTTCAAGATTGACTATGATCTGCTTGTGAAAGGGGATCTGTATGAGACTAGATTTGTCCTGGGCAAGGTTATTTTGAAAACTTTGAGTGGTGGGCTTGTTCAAGGAGGAAAGGAGATTATCAAGGAGGAGTTAAAAGTCGTCAAGGAGAATCACGAGCCAACACTTTCTGATCTGGCAATGGATGGACGTGTGGTCAAGAAGGTGAAAGAACATGTTCTATTATCATTTGATGAACAAAAGATAGAGAAAGTGAAGCAGAAGGAAAAGGTAAAGATGAAATGCTCTTCAGAACAGAACATTAATAGCATGAAGGAAGAGGTAGTTTTGAAAGATGCATCCATGGAGATAGCTAAGAAGCAGCGGAAGGTAGAAGAGAAATTATGTTCACCACTGCAGGAGAGTGATAAAAAGCAAGTGGCTGTTGGCGATGAGGAGCACCAGCATAGGGCTAAGAAGCATAGGAAGATGGTAGAGAAGGTGAAGCGCCACGAGTTATGTTATAAAGAAACGATAAATAGTATGAAGGAAGAGGTAGTTTTGCAAGATACACCCATGGAGATAGCTAAGGAGCTGCGGAAGGTGGTTGACACAAGGCAGGTTTCTGAGGAGAAATTTCATTCCCCACTGCAGGAGAGTGATAAAAAGCAAGTGGCTGTTGGCAATGAGGAGCACCAGCATAAGGCTAAGAAGCATAGGAAGATGGTAGAGAAGGTGAAGCACCACAAGTTATGTTATAAAGAAACAATAAATAGCATGAAGGAAGAGTTAGTTTTGAAAGATGCACCCATGGAGAAAGCTAAGATGCAGCGGAAGGTAGTTGACACAAGTCAGGTTTCCGAGGAGAAATTTCATTCACCGCTGCAGGATAGTGATAAAAAGCAAGTGGCTGTTGGCAATGAGGAGCACTGGCATAGGGCTAAGAAGCATAGGAAGATGTTAGAGAAGGTAAAGCACCAGGAGTTATGTTATAAAGAAACGAAAGAGCCATTTAATGTAATTAGGAAGTGTAATCCAAGTGAGGATGAGAAAATTAAGGGGGGAGAGAAAAACGATAGGCCTCCTGTATTGCAGGAGATGGTCAAGGAAAAAAGTGTCCAGTCTTGTCTATCCAGTCTCTTCAAGTGATGGTGCCCGTTTTATTGCAAGATACATGTAGCACCGGGGGAAGGCATTGCCATGTAACTAACAAAGGACTGGCACAAGTTAGTGGATGTCTTTTGCTATCAGGCACAATTTCCTTGTCAATGCAGGTCTGCTGTAAAAGGGGCTGATAGTAGCTTGTCCCAGGTTACATTGGCTTATTGTCATTGTAACATCATCCAGTTTTGTAGTATTCTTTTGTTTCATAATTTAGAAAGAATTACAATTGTCGGCTTCAGCGGTTATCTTAACAGGCAAAGTATATCTATATGGTTTGTATTAGGTTATGTTCCGGGAAGGTTAAGAGCCAAAATGAGTAGCTAGCTCAAGCTAACCATGTAATTCTATAGGTTTGGGAATTTCTGTTGTATACTTGGTTAGGACCATCAAAAGAATGTTGCTTCACTTGTTTGTCCATCCGTCTATTTGAGTATAATATGTGAGCAACCGTCACAAGAATGTAGCATAATCTCTCGTCGTTTTAGGATGGTAAATGATTATTTGTTTGGGTTTTTTTTTTAATTATTTTAAATTAATAATTTTTTGGTGTTTTCAAAATATTTTGATACTGAAATTAAAAATAAAAATATTATTTTAATACATTTCTAAACTCTAATAAATTGAAAAGCAATTATAATGGTACTTTCAAATATCTTCTTAGTTCTCATGAGGACGAGATCTCTTGTTGTTTCTTACAATCGAGTTCTTGAGATGTTTGGTAATTTAATAATATTTGTTTTTTAAAATTTTTTTTACTTGAAAATGTATTAAAATAATATTTTTTAATTTTTTAAAATGTACATATAATATTTAATTTTAAAAAATACTAAAAAATATTAATTTAGAATAAAATAAATTTAAATTTTTCAAAAATATTTTTAAAACATGTATAAGCTCCTAGAAAATCTTTTAGGACACTAATGTTTGGGAACCCAAATTTATAGCATATCGAA
>Ga0325411_1000838_pt1 | contig 33067 bp, 28 predicted proteins | sample PopdelMetagenome_13_FD_206181 | JGI IMG/M metagenome (GOLD analysis project Ga0325411, IMG submission 206181) | Populus deltoides microbial communities from Bellville, Georgia, United States - Xylem-PdIQD-R4 | ecosystem: Host-associated > Plants > Phyllosphere > Stem > Wood/Secondary xylem...
AAATACCATTAGTGGATCTTCTAACCTTGATAATTGTTTTATCTTTGTTTAAATCCTTACATCATTATCACATCTCAAAGCTCTCTTCAAATCTTTTCTTTTATTTATAATTCTATATAGTTCACTTCCCTGTGGTTCGACCCTGGTCTTGCCGGGTTATTTATTACTTCGACACTCCTGCACTTGGGATAAGACATCAACTCTTTGATCGTGTCAAACATCCAAGAGTCAAGTATACAGTAGCAAATCTAGTGGTTGTAAAGTGTCTTAGCATGGAAATGAGAATAATTCTTGAATATATGTATGAGGTGATTCTCCTCCCATTAGCAATAGTTACTTGATGGACCTCTAGTTTCTTCTCAAAATCTTCTAATATCAAGTCAATACAATGGGTAGCACATGGTGTCCAAAATAATCCTTTTCTTTTTACCATCAACAATTGCCTTGTTGCTTTATAATTTGTAGCATTGTCAGTGATTACTTACACCATATTTTCCTCTCCAATCCTCTCCATAATAGCATCCAACATCTCAAATACCTTATCAACAATCTTGGATATATTAGAGGTATCTACTGATGATAAGAAAAAATTATCCCTTTAGGACTATTAACCAAAAAGTTGCAAATAAAACACCTTTTCTTATCAGTCCATCCATCAGACATTATTTAACAACCTGTTTTTTTTCCATTCTAGCTTGTACTCCTCAAGCAAGTTCATCATGTGATCTACTTCTTGCTTCAAATACTTCTCTCTAATATCATGGTAATATGGAGGCTTAAAGCCTGACCCATGCTTTGCAAGCAATTCAAGTGCTTTAACAAATTCATAGTTTTTCACACAATTAAATGGAATTGCACTAGTGTAGAAAAACCTTGCAATTTGTCGACATGTTTCTTCTCTAAGATCCTTTATTTTTTGCACATGTTATGCTTACCTTACTAAATCTATAATTAATCCCTTTACTACCTAGCAGGTGTTTTATTTTATTTGAATTTAAATTAATATCCAGTATGAAGCATGATTATTTTATTAATACATGCCATGAAAAATTATGTGAGGATATACATCAACTTGCATAATAATATTCTATTTAAGGATTCTATACATAACTTCAAACATAAATAGAACAATGTCATTAAAAAAGGAGAGATAATAAGAGAAAGCTTTTAGTCAAGTTTACAAAATTATTTACATGTACAACAAAAGTTTTAAATTCTGAAGTTTGACTACCTAACTATTAGGCACACCGATATGTGAAGGTCCTAAAACAAAGATTTATTAAGCATAGGTTCGTATTACAATACAAATTTTCTTCTAAGCATGTTTGATGATAAGAGCACTCATCTTTTTTATCCAATCCTATAGAAGATTTCACGAACAATAGTTATAATTTCATAATGATACCACATCGAGGTATTTGTACTTAACATGAGTAAGGTCTTACTCTCAATTTCAAATCAATTAGTGTACTTTAACTCACATAGTTATCAAATATTTCATAACGATTTATCATTGACCTTTAAAATATCAAAATAACTCAATTTACTATAGTTGTTAAAGTGACTTGGCCAATAATACAACATTTGCTCACTTATTCATAAAACAACCAAAACACACTTAGTTTTCAAACAAATTATAGAGACTTCATAACATTGTCTTTGTCTCAGCAAAACCAACCCAATCCCATTAATTTCTGCATAATTCAGGAAAACAATCTCAACATTGATTTTCACATATTACGAAAACAACCCCAAAACATTGGTTTATGAAAAACTTTGGAAACAGTCACAACATTGGCTATTATACATTACGAAAGCAACTCAACCATATTAGTTTCCGAAAAACCTCAGAAGCAATCATTACATTGGCTTTCGCGTATTGTAAAAGCAACTCAACCACATTGGTTTCCAATAACTTCGAAAACAATCACTACATTGGCTTTCAAATATTTTGAAAGCAACCCAAACATATTGGTTTCTAGATTTCCGGTTTATAGGTCGAACACACAACCAATCATTTTCATGTATTTCTTTCATTCTTTTTATCACCATTGTATACAAAACATGTCATTTCCATAGTAATAATCATTTATGAGATGTTTAGATTTCATCATACAATAATTTCTTGCATGATCATAAACACTTGTTCTTTTAACATACACATGTAAAATCAATATTAAAAAGGTTTTCCCTCCTTATTTTTCATGTTTGGCCGAAGGTTTCAAGGCCTTGGTACTCATCTTTTTCTTCAATTTTTTTCCTTAAACACCATCATGCCTCTTTCACTCCCATTACATACTATCCTCAATTTCTATTTACCCAAAACATCCCCTTAAGAATCCTAATTTAAAAGCTTGTATCTTTTGACTTATGTTTATCTACACACTTTAAGTTAAAATTTCCTACCTCACTAATGGTTTTTTCTTTAATTATTTAAATTTATGTATTCATTTTCTGGGGGCTTACAATATATATGTGTGAAAATAATCTTTAACAATGTCTAAAGATAAAATATACTAATTAATGGTCTCTTTATGGACCAAGAGGTACAACAGGAATCAGATTTTTAACTAGACATTGACATACTATGGGGAGAATAGGTAGGTGATTTCCACCTTCTTCTAATTTTGTTAAATTATTGAGGTACTTTTTATAAGGTACGTATTGTTGTCCAAATTCTGTTATTTGGTTAACCATGATTTATAAAGAATTTTGGGATTATCTTTGGCTATTGGTATCCATGTTGGATAGCTGGGAATGAATGATAACATTAGCTTTGGCTAATGTCATCCATGTCGGATATATGTGAATAGATGTTAAAGATTAGCTTTGGCTAATGGTATCCGTATTGGATAGTTGGGAACAGATGATAAGATTAGCTTTAACTAATGACATCCATGCCAGATAATCAGGAATAAATGTTAAAGATTAGCTTTGACTAATAGCATCTATGCCAGATGGTTGGGAAAAAATGTCAAAGATTAGTCTCGGCTAATGGTATTTATGTTGGATAGCCGGGAACAAAAGATAAGATTAACATGCCTAATGGTATCCATGTTGGATAACGGAGAGTAAAAGATGAGATTAACTCTGGCTAATGGTGTCCACACTAGGACAACCAAAAGTGAACATTAAGAATAACCTCGGTTGAAAGCATTCATCGATATGATGAAAGAAAGATTATAACGTATTATTTCCAACCAGAAATCATGTTTAAGAAACTATATAAATTGGTTATAATTAGGGAAGAATCATTTACACACTAAAGAATTCTATATGTATAAGAATTCCTAGACCATAATATATGTCATCAGTTGATTATAAATAAAGTAAAGTGGACTATTGTTGTATGAAGATGTAAAATAATATATTCAAGATAAACCTGATAGAAAGTTATTAATGTGAACCTACTTATTAGATATTAATCTTAACCACAACTACATACTTATTTGCTCAATTGTACCACAATTAATGTTTATGCACTTACATCAAGTTTGATTTGTAATAGGACCATCTCATAACTATGGTATCTAGCAATCTCATAATATGCACCTTGTGATACCATATGATCATGTAATAATCTATATAGTAGTAAGAATAAACTACTTGTATTTTGTAAAAATGTATGATGTCGATATTTGAATTTATGATATGTAAATTATAATGTGTTGGTAAACTTTATATTTTGCACATGGTGTTCATGTACATTTCCTTTCTATAATACTATTGTATCTTACATGTATGTAGTCTATATGAGTGCTTAAAAATGATAAGCGATTAACATGATAGATGGTATCATGAAATATACAATTCGAGAAGAATAGAAATTAAGAATTGTTACATTAGACATCGTACTAAAGGACATTACGTGACAACGATGCAACGAAACTTGTTGTAATTGCTGGATAGTGCATAGTTTTGCTACAATCTTCAAAGATCTTCGGCAGTAAAAGCAAACCCGTTTGAGTTGGTTTTGGGAGCACAACCCCAAAATCCTGCCGAGATTGCGGTGTAAAAATCTAGTGGGAAAAGTCCAGCAGTGTATAGGTTTGCAATGGAGCGACAAGAGTTGTTTGAGCAAGCACAAAATAGTTTGCGCATGACAAGAAAAAGAATGCTGAAATATGCTAACCAAAAGTGATGATTGCTGGAATTTGGTGAGGGCAAATTATGAGGAAGACGAAACATCGAGGGTTAGTGTTGAGATATGATGGACCTTTTGAAATCATGGAAAAGGTGGGGGGTTGTTGCCTATAGATTAAACCTGCCCAAATAGCTCTTCATCCTACTTTTCATACTTGAGACCTTTTCATGAAGATAAAGAGGATCCAAAACGAAGTAAGTCGCAAAGAGCTCCTCCTACGATTCACAAATAATTTGACGATGGTATTGTCAAGATCATGGATCATCATTAACTTGGCTAACATAGAAAGAATTAACGAACTGAGTTTTTAGTAAAATGAAAGAAAAACACAAAGGTTTCGTAGGAGGACACCAATTTGTGGCAATTCAAAGACCAGGTGCAAGAATACCTTACTTCTATTCCAACGAGGACATCAAACTCTTCTGGTGGGGGTGGTTTGTTAGAGCTCTAGGCGCGATGACACACCAACGAATGCTCACTGCCTAAAATTCAACAACAATGGACAATGACAACCTTGCATAGGCATCGACGAATTTAACAAGTAGCGTGTAACGGTTTGTGTGAGTCATTAAGCTCTTGACTTGGTATGGACGTGGGCTTCTTGGATCATGAACCTTCTAAACTGGTAGCAAACACAATAGAAGCTAGCAGTTGGGACTACCAAATGGATATGTAGATCATGGGTTAGTGGTGGTAGTTATGGACATCTAGATCATGAGAGACTGAGGGCTGAACATGGGGGAGAAAAAGCCCCACTATGTCCTAAAAAATAAGGATGATGATTGTGCTTGTAACTCACATATCTTTGTTTATAAATAGGCTGCAAAGCCTTGATTGTGTAGCATGCAATCTTTGTGCATAACACACACACATATTTATATTGTGTAATCCTTTGTTTACAAGATTAATAAAGGTTGAAAGATCTTCTTGTATCCTTGGTGTGCTTTAAGTGCATTTACTTGTGTTCGTTATTTACTTACGACAAAGCAATTGTGAGAACTTCTTTGGGTGATTGAAACACGTAATCGTAGGAAAACACGAGTGAAAAGAGTGAGGCTTATTCTTTTTGTTTTTTTTAACATGAAATTGCCCCAAACAAGCAAAGTAATTTACTATTAAATACTACCAACCCAACCTTCATTTCCTTGTATAGTTAGGATAAATAGGGAATCTTTGTAAGAACAAGGATTCTAGAACATTAAAAGAATAATTGTTATACTTGAAAACTATATTGCTGCTCATTAAAGATTCTATAGAACTAAGAAACTCTAAAAAATAAGCTGCTGATTATACTTGTATCGTTAGGAAAATAATCATTTCCATGTAAGAATTTCACACGTCAAAAGGCAAGAACTAGAAAAATCCATACAAAAACCTTCTGATATGTACTGTAATGTCTTTTCAAACTTTGATTAACTTGAACTTTTAACCTAATATAGAAAAATAAATTTGAAAACTTTTAGTAAAATTTCAGTTTGATCCAATAATCGGATACATAGTTATGCTTATTAGCGTGAAACCAGATAGCATATAACATTACAATAAAATCCAAATTTAATTATTCAATCCTTACATGAATCATATAAAAAATAATTAGTTATCCCCTTTAATATAAAAACTTCTATATTAAATCTTTGTGTTTTTATATCTATTAATAAATCAAGGTCACTTAGAACCATTTTGGGTATTTTTTGTTTTAAAAAATTTTAAAATCCCATTTATTGTTTTTTGAAAAACATAAAAAAGCCAATAATCATTGTAAAAAACAATAGAACCAGATACGGTGGTTTTCAAAAACTGTGATAATGGCCTTTGTTTTTGCTTTGTTTCAACAAAATTTTTTTGATTTTTTTCCCAACAATATAAAATCAAAAACAGAAAATAAATAATACCAAATGACCTTTTAATCTTTCGTTTAGTTTTCCATTACATTTAAAAAAAGAAAAAGAAAAAAAGAAAACCGAATTCTATCTCTCTATAAACAAAAATAGAAAAATGCATTTTGAAAGGAATATTTGAAAAAACCGAACAGTCAACATGGTCAATGGAATAATCTATGAATTTTTTTTAAAAGGACTAAATTAAAACAGAAGTAAGAACTTGGACTAGAAAATAATAATCTGCTAATAAACGGGACTTGAACTGGGCAGTGAGCTCGTGAATATCGCCGTCCATTCCATCCATGACAACACAGCACAGCACAGCACAGCACAGCACAACACAAGACAAGAGACAGAGCTCACTCCACTCGAATCTAATAAAAGAAACCCCAGCTCCTGAGCACAAAATAATATAAATATAAAAATAAATAAAACCACTTTTTAACTTTTATTCCTCCTATTCGCTGCTTACCACAAACACGTGTCTCTCTCTCCCTCAGCACAGAATAAGGGTAGTTGATAATAGAAGAAGAAGAAGAAGATATATCTGAGATATTTTGTTATTCAAATAGTAAAAATAAGAAATTAATTAAATGGTGAGGATAATCCCTATGGTGTCCTCCTCAATTAGACCATCATCCTACCTGACTTGTTCTTCATTCATGTTCTGTAATACTTGTGCCCCTTCTCGCAGATTCGCTTATCTTGCTACCGGTAACTGTACTCTTCTTTTCTTTCTTGAATTTGATTTATAATTTTTTTTATTAATTTGAATTAATCGAATTCATAATTTGTGCATTTATAATTTTTTTTATTAATTTGAATTAAATTTACATTTCTGTAGATTTTATAGTGATAATATTGAAAGCTAGGGCTTTGTTTCCTTGCTTAATTTGTGCATTGATATGTAATGGTGATGCAGCTGTTCCGCAATCACATTTCTTCGGTTTGAAAGCTTCGTCTAAGATTTGGAGAGGAGAGAGTAGAACCATTGCAACTGGAAATATGGCACAAGCAAGCACAGCTGCTACTCAAGAAAGTTTGTTGGAGTGGGTAAAAAAGGACAAGCGTAGAATGCTACATGTTGTTTATCGTGTTGGGGATTTGGACAGGACTATAAAGTATGTATTGTGTTTTATCTCGTCTCTATGTTTTTGCTTATAGGAAATTGATAATGTGCAAGCCTCATGGTCGAACCAAAATGAAAAACCTGTCCTGCTGAATGCAGGTTCTACACTGAGTGTCTGGGGATGAAGCTGCTGAGGAAACGTGACATACCTGAGGAGAGATATACAAATGCCTTTCTTGGATATGGACCGGAAGACTCCCACTTCGTCATAGAACTCACTTACAGTAAGTGAACGGACTACCACTCCATTCAGTTTTGTCAGCCTTTTCTAATATCTGAAACTGTGAGGTTATGTTTTACCTTTCCTAATTTACACTATAATTTAAAATTGTTGCAATGTGATTTGTTGTTTTATAAACACGATACTAGATGTCTCTGGTTTTTTGTATTTTTATTTTGTTGGTGCTTATTTTTAGTTGTTTAACGCTGTCAGATTATGGAGTTGACAGCTATGATATTGGAGCTGGATTTGGACATTTCGGCATTGCAGTTGAGGATGTAATTTTCTGCATCTGAACTTTCTTTTTATTTTTATCATTATTCTTGAAACTGCTGTGAAATTAAAATGTCAGGGCTATTTGGACCTAGCTGTCCTTTAGTTTTTTTTTTTATTATTATTATTATCGTAGACTGTCTGATGTTCTGATGATTCCCGAAAAAAATTGAACTAGGTTTTGTGTGCTCTTTTGATTAGGTTGCCAAGACTGTTGAACTCATACAGGCCAAGGGTGGCAAAGTGAACAGAGAACCCGGTCCTGTTAAAGGTGGCAGTACAGTTATTGCTTTTATTGAAGATCCTGATGGTTATAAATTTGAACTGTTGGAAAGGGGACCTACCCCTGAGCCACTCTGTCAGGTCATGCTTCGTGTTGGTGATCTTGATCGTTCTATAAATTTTTACGAGAAGGTGAGTAATTCTGGCCTGATCAAGCAACTATTTGCATAGTGATTATTTCATGTTAATAGTGATAAATCTGCAACTTGTTTCATGATATAGGCTTTTGGCATGAAGCTTCTCCGCAAAAGAGATAATCCAGAGTACAAGGTAACTTGGCTTCTTTTTGCCAAGTGCATGTCATTCACCTTTTCATATCTTGTTTATACTCCATAATAAATTAGTTTCTTAGGATCAATAATTAGGTCTGGTTAGTTGGCGTCCTTTATTTTTTTTCCCAAAAGGATTAGGCATGGAAGAGAAGTAACTTTACCTAACTTATGTGTTAGACAGGATATAGGATAAAAACAAAACATTTCATCATGACAGGAGAACACTACCAAAGGGACAACAAGATTATTTTCATAGCTTTCACGGGGCAGAATCCATGGTGGGCTGCAATAAGTTACTGTTTTTATTCTACTTTATTGTTGTCTCCAAATTTTACTATCAAATAGTGGTCTTTTTCATTATAAAGAAATTTCTGCTATTGGTGACTTGATTCCTATTGAAGTCAGAACTCAAAATTGGAGTTTCTGGCAAGATAATCAACCACTTCATTTTACCAGTAGTTGTGTTGTGAGGTCCCATACAAACATTTTTACAAGTCTGCAATATTTTTGGATAGAAATTTCTCATCCTTTATTGGGAGAAATTTGCGAGATGCAAAAAGTGAGAGTAAAACAAATCATCTGTCGGTGCCTAAGTTTTCTACTAAGTTCAGGTCTTCTATGGGGAGGTCTACATGAAAATGCCATGTTGGAGAGATATTTGACAGGGAACAGCAAGAACTTAAGGTTTTACTTGTTGCTTGATTCTCTTGCATGCATTGTTTCTTTGGATCATATTCCAAACCTTTCTCACATTCATGATAAATTTCCATTACAACTTGATTTATGTATCTTTGAATTGAGTGTCTACAGTGCTTGCATTTCTAGATCAGTTGATTTGATCATTTAAAAAATTCTATACACATCCTTTGTTTGACATCTAATTTATTGTTTAAACTGACAATCTTGTGTCCGCTACTGTCAGTATACAATAGCCATGATGGGTTATGGGTCTGAAGATAAAAATTGTGTGCTGGAGTTGACATACAACTATGGGGTCGCTGAATATGACAAAGGAAATGCGTATGCTCAGGTGGACTTTTCTTCTTATGTATGGTGGAATTTGTTTCAGTGTTATTCTCAAAATACCATGGTTGCTTATGTGCCTTTGTTTCTTGATGAATTTAGTGGTACTTGATGAGAATGATTGATTGTTTTTTCCTGGAATAGTCTGGGATCTGATTTTTTTCTTTTTCCTTGTAAAAGATTGCGATAGGCACAGATGATGTCTATAGAACTGCAGAAGCAGTTGAAATTTTTGGTGGAAAAGTTACCCGAGAGCCTGGACCATTACCTGGTATCAACACCAAGATCACTGCTTGCTTGGATCCAGATGGTTGGAAGACGGTATGATTTCAATTTTTTTTTTCCTTTATGTTTCTGCCTGATGACATTTTTTGCTATCGAAGCAGTAATGTCGGAACAAACTGTAATTACATTGAATGATTTTATTTTATATTCTTTGTCAAATCTTTGACAGTACCGCTGCATGATCTGTTGAACACGTGTCATGAACATATTATGCTATAGGTGTATCACTTGGCTTACTTACATGCACTAACTTCTTTATGAGGAGGATGTGCCTGTGCAAGACATGACTGCTATAGTTTGCTTGATATGAATGGTATAGGACCAGATAGCCAGATCCCTGCTAGGACGAAAGGTTGCTCAAATTTGACCGATGTCGTTTTTCTTTCAATATTTGAAACACTGGCTATGTGCCTGCGAGGCATTGTTCAACATGAGCCTAGGATGACATCTTAATAATTAGAGGGTTTGTTCTGAGGTTTAACCGACAAAAGAACATTACAAAACTTGGTTGGTCTTCACAAATTGAAGATGTGAAACTTGCTTGTATTTCACCTGTTATCATGTGTATAACTGCACATTCAATTGTAAATCCTATCTTCAAATGTAAATTTTTCTGTGTTATTTTAAGGAACCCTGTGCATCTGTATTGTTCGTTTGGTTTTACAGCTATTTATTTTCTTTTGCAGGTTTTTGTAGATAACATTGACTTTCTCAAGGAATTGGAGTGAGTCTGAGGACAGCATCAATATGTCATGCCCGCTTCTAATCTTGTGTCAAAACATTTGTCAAAATTTGTCTCATGTGAGATAGTGATCAAGTAGCATTTTGTAGATAAAACTAAAGTCTCTTTCACAGGGATCGAAGCAATAAACTTATTGGTGGTAGCTTTGCTTTAGGTTTCCTCATTTTGTAGATAAAACTGAAGTCTCTTTTACAAGATACTCATGTTTGATCAGCCCGTTCTAAAAGTTAAGTTCTGTAAGCATCCGCAGAATACCTAAAAGATGTGTATTGTAACAAGCCATTTCTGAGCTGTTGTCATTCTCAAGATTTTCTACTGGTAGACGTTTTTACAAAATTTAGCAGATTGTTGCTGTGTTTTTGGAGTCTTTAATCCTTTACGTCATAATTGAACTCTTTATCCCCCCCCCACGAGTAGTGAATAAGCAGTTACAATCCCCAACACATTCCAAATTCGTACTCCTGCAAAGGGTTGGGCAAGTCACCTCATCCATCTCGCTGAAGAGTTTGAGCTCGAGCTGTGGCAATGTAGCCTTTTGTTGGTGGTAATTACACCTCCTGTGCATATCCTGTTGGTTTTGAAAAAAAATTTTATTTTTTTATTTTTTTAAATTAATATTTTTTTAGTGTTTTCAAATCATTTTAATATGCTATGTTAAAAATAATTTTTTAAAAATAAAAAAAATATTATTTTAATACATTTTTGAGTGAAAAACAATTTAAAAAGCAATCACAACTACATTTCCAAACACTTAATAATATAATTCTCAAATGTGGATAGTGCAAACTTTTGAAATAACCAATGAATTGTGTTCTAATTGAATCATACGAAATTTTGATATAGCTAGTTATATCTGGATTTTAAATTATAAACCCTCGAGTTTTTAAATTTAAGAGAAATTGAATAAATGATGAGATGATGGATAATAGATAATTAAATGAAGTAAAATGAGAACTTAATGGTGTAAAAGTACTAAGGAATAACAAAGATTAAAATATGTTATTAATCATAATTTATCCATAGTAGAGAGACAAATAAATAAAAAGAGAATGATAAAATAAATATGTAGATGAAAGACAAATATTAAGAGAATTAGTTGAAGTTTTAGTATGAAATTGCATAGAAAGTTAAGAAGAATTACTCGGAAATAAAATGAAGAGTTTAAGTAAGGGTACTAGAATAGGAAAAGTAAAAAAGAACTTCACCTTCCATTCTCCTCATAAACCCGATAATGCAGCCAAGGGTGAAGAGGGGAGGGAAAAAAGTTCCTCTTCCTTTTTCATGATTTTTCACCAAAAACCTTAGGAGGTTTCAAGGTTCAAGTCTTGAATTAAAGAGGGAATGAGGGTTTAAGTATATTAACTACTAAAATAAAAGAGAATTAAGAGAGAGAAAGGGGAAACTAGAGAGATAAGTGATGACAATAATAGAAGAAAAGAGGAAGAACAGATAAATTTTGATTGGTTAGCGTTTGAGATTCATTTTATTACAAGGTAAAGGGTTCTAAACCTAACTCTAGAAGCTCAATTGAAAAGGAGAAGGATTGATGCTAAATTTGTGAATTTTAGCCTAGTGTTCATGATAGGTATTTGGGGAAAATATTAAATTTGTTGTAATGATAAATATTAGGGTAGAGTATATTATATTGGAGGGGAAATTAGGAAGGAATCATGAAGGGAAATCATGTGGTTCAATAGAACCTATATGGCCAACCAAGAGGGGATAAATTAATATATGATGAAATTATATTTATTCAAGCGAATTGTGTTAGATTAATGCATAATTTTGTGTGGAAGATGATTGTAAATGAATTTAGTTATGTTACATTAAACGAATGAAATTTTATGTTGTTGCGAATTGGAATTCTTGAGGAAGATTATCGAATTTAAAGGTAAAATTATTGAATTGTGCTTGATTTCTTGTGTAAGGGGAGATTTATGAATAAATATTGAAAATGAATCATGGTATTAAAAGAGGTTATGGTGCCGATCATTGAGGGAAAGAAAACATAAAATATGAGATTTTATAAATTTCTTAATAATTGCATGAAATTATTTTGTAAGGAATTGCTGGTGATGACTCAAAATTTGAGTGAAATTCTTACGTTAGTATATGATGAAAAACATTGATATGGGTAACATGTTGGCACTTTGAAATCCATATGAAGATATGGAGTAAGAAAATGATGTTATGAACAAATGAATATTAAGGTATTTTGGTGATAAATTGATTTGGTAAAAATGAAATAATAAGTGCTTAATGGCTGACCATGTTTTTACTTGTAGGAGATGTAGAGATTGTGTCACGACCTGAATCCCAGGTCTGTGACCGGCAACGCAGGAGCGGTGTCGGAAGGACACCCCACCTCCTCTAAACCTCAGAACGGACATATCAAAAGAACAATTTATTCAAAAATACACAGCATTTCATAATCTTTAGAAATATTATATTATTCAAAACTGATGAAACCAAAAGATAATTTAAAGCTTCTCATCAGTAATTAAAACAAAAACAATAATTCTTAATACTCATTACATTGTCAAAATCCAAACTTAATTAAACAAAATAATATTGGAGCGTCTAAGACATCGAATCAAAACTAAAAGGAAAGCCTCGCAAAACAAACAAGGCATACCGACCAAAACTGAAAAAAATGAACACTCTACAAAGTCCAACTGCTATGAGAAACTAAGAACCTTAAATAATATTAAGAATGAGGGATGAGTTCAACCAACTCAGTGAGGGAATAATATTTAATATACATTTTAAATATTTTAGATATTAATAGTTTGCAAGATTTATCTTGATATACATATACATACTAAACATATTATCATAACGTAGTGGAATACATGTCAGAGATCAGATGATACCCGAAGGTGACCAGATGACATATGAAGGTGACCATTGTGGGATGATCAGTCGCCACAGGCTGGTGCCTCTCTCACCAGCTAGGTATACAGAATATTATGTGCACATAGGCTAACTACTCTCCATTAGCATAGAGTTACTAGCAAGTCCTGTATTAAGGCATAATAGATATTCACAAAATCATCAAAGAAACGTATATCATATTAAATATAATTTAGTTCGACAGATTGTGAGTGCAAATTCAAGAATAAATGAGTACTCGGAAAATAAAGCAATATATATATATATATTCAAGAAATTTACTAGTTGTACTCATCGTATAATCAACATACATATTTATTTATATTACATGCATATTAAAGATTATCCCACTCACTCGGAAGAATTTAGATTAAAAGAAATATCAGATGAAAGACTCGAAAAACTTGTTGAGGATCGTTAGGGGAACCTAAAATAAATATATGAAATATACTCAATAGCAACTCAAAACAAAACAAATAAAAGATTCCAATGCATAAAATAAAACTAGGTTTAGTCTCCAAGGTTTAGGGACTAAAACGACAATTATCCAAAATAGGGACCAAAACTGGACCAAACTGTAAATACATAACCATACTGAAATTTTACCCATAAACCATCCTCAAATTCTGTCTAGAACGAACTAGGGACCAAAATGTAATTTTTATAAAGTTTAGGGACTAAAATGTAAATTCCCAAAATTGAGGGACCAAACTGAAAATATTCCAAATCAATTATCAAACTGAGATTCATCATCATTAACCTCATAATAACACTGTCCAGAATCTCAAAATACATTTAGGGCTCAAATTGTAATTTTTCCAAAGTTGAGGGACTAAACTGAAATTTTTATAAATCAAAGACCAAAATAAAATTTGGTCATCTTCAACCTCAAGACCATTCTGTCCAGATTTTCCAGCAAGGTTAAAATGAATTTCTTAACCTATAAAAATTAATTTAAACAAATCAACTCATAAATCCTTATTTTCAACAACATACTAATTAATCACCTAACATTAAACCCTTAATAATCATAAATTAATCTTAAAAATATAAACTTTCAATCCTTATAAACCCTAATCTCTTCTTTAATCATTCCATAAACAAACTATAATTGAAAGTAATATGAAAAAGAACCACTTACTTGCTACTTCACCTTTCTTGAACCGAAAACTCAAGATAAAAAACTAAAATTTTAGGTTTGAGGAGGGGAGGGTCACGGCGGCTACAAGAATTAGAAGAGAGAAAAGTAATTTTCTTGCAACTCTTCCTTAAATACTTAGGTTAACTTAGGTTGGGTTTGGACTGACTTGAGCTTAGATTTGGGCCAAAAGTTTGAGTTTTACAGATTGAAAATGAATTTATAATTTTATATGAATATAAATATAAAGCATGAGAATAACTTTGAATGGAGAAATTGAAAGAAAAGCCTAAAAGGATTAAATGAATAATCTTGTCTTAAAGAGAAATGAATGAGTTTGATTTAGTATTTGATGTTATTCCGTATGCATGGATTATGTTTGTGTTTGGATAAGATAATAACAAAAAAAAAAAATCATGTTGATATAGGAGAAATTGTTGGAGAGGTATAACGAGCAAGAAATGTCAAATATAATCAAGCTACAGGTAGATATTCAACACTTTAACTTAAGTTAATTATTATTAGATTTATGTTTGTATATACAACCAATAAATTATGGAATTTATGAGATAATGGCAACTATGATGGGTTTGTCAAAATGATTAGTATCCATATGGAATTACCGGATTAATTGGCTTCCAAATGAGAATGCCGAAATGATTTGACAACTATAATGAGTTTGCTAGAATGATTGGTATCCATGTGAGATCACTAGATTAATTGGCTTCCAAATTAGAATGTCAAAATAATTTGATAACCATGATGGGTTCGCTGAAATGATTGGTATCCATATAGAATTATCAAAAGGCTTCCAAATAGAAATGCTAGGATGATTTGGCAACCATGATGGGTTTTCTAGTATCCATGTTGAATTACCGGATTAATGAGCCTTTAAATGAAAATGCTAAAGTGATTAACCATGGCAAGAGGATTATTTTTGAATTTTTCACACATCAAGTAAGGAAGGTTTAGAATTGATAATAGATTAAATGAGATAATTTAGCTGATGAGTCGTTTAATGATTAAATTGAATAAATTGAACCGTGATTTTAAGAAGAAATATTGCAAGTTTATCCAAAAATATTAAAGTTAACTCTTAAAACTCAAGGTTTAAGCAAATGACATTAATATTTTATTTTAGATACTTCATAGGCTCGCTAAGAGTAGTTAATAATTATCGCTTCTTTGATTTAGTATTTATGTACACATTGCATATAATTTTGTTGGATTGTAATATTTGAAGTAATTACATTTGGAATTATGCAAACATAAAAATTAAGTGTTTAACATGTGCATTGAGTTTTGCTTATGTATTATAGGAAAAAATTAATCTGTGTAGTTTAGTGATAATATTGTGGTAGAATCTAATTATAAATGACATAATGCTTCTTCATTATTGTTAATGTGTAATACTGAGAACGAAGGAGAAGTTGTGTTGATGAGATGGAGAGATGATCTATTTAGCATGCTTTGCTGTGTATACATGAACTTAGATTGTTCTTAGTTAATTTACTATTGTCCTGTTTTAAAATCTTCACAATCTGCAATTAAAATCAAATTTTATATCATATACATTCCATATCTGGGAATAATTGTTCAAATCAATTATTACTTTTAATTGAATTGAACGGAAACAATGAAATTGGTAGTAGCATCATGAAACATAAAGGCCAAGAAGAAAAAAGAAGAAAAATCAACGACTTCAAAGCTAAAAGAGCGAAGCAAAATTTACTTTTCCATTGCATGCTGATGGCAGGAAAAGTAACTGGAGTTGCCGGGATATTTATTTTTAGAACTGTGGCTTAAAACATTCCGGTGGTGTTTTTCCATTGAACCTCTTAATTAGTGTCTTTGCAGTAGTCGTAGATCATGTAGTTATCTCTGACCCACGTCAACTGTCCGAATTTGGCATTGCTCAACTTGCTATAGGTGGGGGATGTCCACCAGTTGGCTGCGGTGTTGGAAGCACATTGACTGATGCTAAAACTGCGGTATCTTGCAAGCCCTTGCCCTAAAACTGCGGTATCTTGCTATGAATGGTGCAACTTTCCAATCAATCTTAACTCGCCCACCCTGAGTTGCCCAGATATCAGCATTCCACAAGCTGGAGTAAACCCTCATGCCCTGTTTGTTTGGGTAAGCAATCCCTTCATTTTCGTAGTTGCGGAATACGCGAATTGGCACACTATCAACATACCACCTGAAAGTGCAGTGATATATATTAACTTAGGTACCTTCTGGATTATCAAGCAAATGGATGGCAGGTCTGGAGGATATTGTAGTGAAGTAATTAAGCTGGGACAATAACAGTTTAACGAAAGATTCCGGAAGACTATTTAACTTCTGTTGGAAAAGCTGTGCACAAAAGTGGTAATCTACTTGGAGTGCAAGTAGCTTAATTGAATGTTGAGGCATGCTAGTGTCTTTTCTTTCTCCGTTTCCTTTACTTTTCATAGCATCATCATTATTTTTGCTTTTGTAGATAAATAGTGGATATTTGATCATACTTCTGTAAGTAATGACACATAAGGGCAATGCTATGGAAGAACAGAAATGGTCTGCTAGCTTACACAACTTCAGTAGGATTCCAATGTATAGTGTAGTTATGGAAATCAGCAGTTGGGTCAAACCAGGGGCGGAACTGCTGCTCCCTGCTTCCATTTCCTTGAGTGTAGATGTTTGTGTGGATGGTGTATGGCTGTCCCGATGCATTCCCTAAGAACTCGAAGTCTATTTCGTCATGTCTGTCTCCAGAAGAGGATATCTGCACAAATTCATTATGGAGTTTCACGATTTAGTAATTTTCATGTGTCAATGTTCTATTATGGTGCATTTTCCTTAGCCTTTTCATCTCAACTTCATTTAGACATTGATCTATAGTTGGTGTTAAGCTTAGAGATATTCAAACGTGATATTAAAATGATGAGCCATAACTAGGTCTTCCTAATTGGTTGTGATTGCTCATTTTTCTTCATGTGTCTCTTAAGAGTCCCAATTATGAAGTAATAGTCGAATTTTTTAAGCTTGAAACGATGAACATTGTTTATGTTATACAGTGGCCTTGTATTGTATGTTGGTAAAATTATTGCACTTACGTAGTAGGCTGTGACAGTTCCGGCTGAGTTCCCAGGCACCAGCTTGATTAACATTTGAATGCTTCCAAATAGGAATGGACGCTTTGATTTAATACCAGAGCCTGAAATCCAAAGATATAGATTTACACAAAACTGATAATTGATGTTTACCATCCATATGATCAATTACCATGGGATTGCGCTAAATCAAGGAAAATCTGAAGTGCTAATCATAAAAAGCCAATAATTTATGAAAAAGCAAATCATTACCAGAAGTTTGATCCAACACAAGTTGAAGATCGTCGCCATTTCCCAGTATTGCCGAATGATGGGCACCCCAGTAGAAATACATGCTGTTGGAGAATTAGGCATTAACTGCACTTGGATCAAATTAATGCTACTGCAAAGATGAATAGAGCCGCCAACAAAGTTCGTAAACTTGACATTTCAACCCCAACGCAGAAGTTTCGTCTTTGAGTTTAGTACATATACCAGGAGTTGAAATGGGATGCTTTTGACAGCAGCCTTCGATGCCTTTATATAGCCTCTAACCTGCAAATGTTCCTTGCTAAGAAAAACTTAATTAGTTTGATGATTTTTTTTTATTTAGTTTCAAAATATATTGACTCTGTCTTGGTGGTTGACATTCACAATTTGTATTAGTTCAAAACAAATACTGTCTAGGTGAAAAGAGGTCTGTCAAATTAAGTTATGCTTCCAATGCATGAGGTCGATACGCATTCCCTGTAACATGGGCAGCCAGATTGGAAGAATATCTTTTTGTGTGTTTCTTTTCTTTTTCTTTCTCTCTCATACTATGAGATTAAGACCTACAATAGTTACAGCCTGTATAATTATTTCAGTCTGAAAAGTTCAGACACTTAATTTTATTGCATTTATGAAAAAAACAAAATATGTGTTTACCATGATTCTGATGGTGTTAGGAATGTTGATGTCAGGAGGGCATGTGATCATCGAGGTTAGGTAATGGATTGATGAGGACTCAGCAGCGTTTTGGACGCGGTTGCAGTAGGACCAGGCAGGTATCGTGCGTGACACTAATACGTAGGAGAGCTAGCTTGGCCAGCCTAGCTGTGATCGATGTGCACGTCCACACCTATGTGGAATGTTAAATGCTAGTTCTTGCATTATATAATTAGAGTTTCCACAACCCCAGCTTCTCTGAGTACATATCCCATATGTATATACAGTACATACCGAAGTGTGTTTAATTAGCACTTGTAATTTCTAAACTTCCAACTCCAAAATGGGTTCTTGTGTATATAGGCCGATAATGGTGTGCTGTAGCTGGGCATTCATCACTATTCCTAGCCTGAAGATTTCACTTTGGAGACCAATGGAGAAGATAGGCATGCTTAAATGTTATTATCAAAGGAATCCAAATAGGGCTTTAGGATTGTGCATGGATGGTTACATGGTTGGAACTCATGTCAGACATCGTTTTCTTCTTCATGAGGTTGGTTTTCCTTTCATTGCTGTGGCTGATTTATGCGTGAAAAATGTAAATGCCACATAGCACCATCTAAGGACACGCGCGCGCGCGCGGACATATATATATGGCATAAAACCAGGAACTGCTCCCTTGGTAATAATTGTGTTACTGGATGAAAAAACTGAAAATGTGGGGGAAAAAAATGAAAAAATAAAGAATTTCATTTCATAAGTGAAAAGTTATCAGTTTAATTAATTCACCTCCCTCAATTATTTCCGTCATGAAAATATTGATTGCACCACGGCAACAAAATCAAATTCATATTCCAACACAAAATTAGAGAAAACTTATAGAGAGAAATTAAAACAGTCGAGTCAGCTTCACTTGATCTGCACCCAGGTGGAAACACTTGGCACTCCTTGATGAACAACAAAGAGCATGTAATACCCAGGAGGAGCGACCTTACCGCTGGGTGGTGACACAGCGGTGATAGTGTGGATCCCTAGGAAAGCATTTTCGGCAATCACATCCTCCAAACCCAAGTCGAGGAGTCTTTGATTCATTGACACCCCATGAGTGGTAAAAGCAGGAGCATACATTGTTACTTTGATGTCTTTCTTCTCTACTTTTACTGCTGTTGATTTGATTTGGAGCTGGAACGTCTCATCATAACTAATCTTCTCAGGGGCTTTATCAGTTACAATCACAGGTCTATGCAATGCCACTGATGGATCCAAGTAAGGTGGGGAGAATTTCTCAACTCTTAATTCAGTGGGGAACATGGCATTATAAACGTAGCCATTGTTTGTGTTGCTTCCAGCCACAAGGACTTTACCGTCTGGTAGTACCACAGAAGATGAATGGTACATTCTTGGAATTATAGAGGCTTTTAGTTGCTTAAATCTGTTGCCTAACTTTGCTTTGGGATAATATATTGCTGGGGCCAAATTTGGTTCTCTGGCGAAACCCCATCCCGAGCATCCTCTCTTAGCACCATTGAGCATGAGGATGTCTCCCGTGGGAAGAATCACCATGTCACCCATAACACGGGGTGATGGCATGATTTCTCTCTTCCAGACAGGCTTTTTATCTGTAATTCTGATTCTTCCACAGTCTTGGAGTGCTGTGTAGAAAATATCTCTGCTAGCTTGGGTATATGCATCTTTGTGTCCGGAGCCTCCACAAACCAAGACTTCAGCTGGGATGACATCATTATTCTTGGAGTGTAGTTTTATTGGGAGCAGCGCAGACATTCCGGTGGCAGGGTAGCTGCGATGACCTCCTGGAAGGGCTGGTAACTCACGGACAACCTTGTTAGAATTGGGATTGAGCAGGACGGCACGATTATTGGCAAAGATGAAGAGGTTGCCATCGGTGGAGAGGTGGACGAAAGGATACAAATTGTTCTCATCCCTATCACTGGTTTTCTTGAGGAAGTCAAAGAAGTACGACTTGGCATTGGAGTCTCCTTCTCGTGGAATGTACTCATAACTAAAAGCTTCGCGACCACCAACCACGATGAATCCACCATCAGGTAGTTCCGCTTGTGTTGAGTACCTTGATTGAGATAAGGAAAAAAAAGTGCAACGTCAATTTCTGAGAGGAAATAAAAGTAGTAGTGGTAAACAATCGTTCATGAAATGAAAAATAATATGCACGTACCATCTACGATCAGCAAGTGCCGTTGGAAATTCTCTCCAGTTACAGCCTTTACATGTCTCCAAGTATCTAACAGTATTGGCACCTCCTTGGAAACCGCCAGTGCCCACCAGGTTTCCATCAACGGAAAGACCTCCTGATGAGCACCATGTATCTGTGTGAAGCTGTAAGGCAAGATTAGAAAAAGAGAGAATGATTTCAAACTGTTAGCTAGCTAGCTAGGAAAGAGAGCGATCTAGCAAATTAAATTGAGATTATTTTGTAAGATAAAACGGTATGTTTTTTTTTTAATTTAATTACAAGTCTGTTTTCGTGTTTTAAAAATATTTTTTAAAAAAGTTAAATTTTTATTTTAAATTAATGTTTCTTTTAGTTATTTTAATCATTCAAATATACTGTAATATATCTTTAAATAAAAAATAATTAAAATTAGACTCTCAAAACACCTATTAATTAATTAATTAACTTGTAAAAATAAATACATACCTGCAGTGGTGTTAGTGCCGTTGTGGCAACGTCAAACAAAACTGAATGACAATAACAATCCTTTTCACCTGTAGTCTGGTTAAGCAGACGGCAATGCCCGGTAGGCAACCGGATTTCTGATTTCTTCCAAATGGTAGCATCATACATTAAAACCTTGTTAACTCTAGGAAGCAAGATTGCATGCATGGCTGATACACCAGAATTCACAGCAACCAACTCCCATCTCCCTTTAGGTTCATTAGGGAGACCCACATAATTAGGAAGAACAGAAGGTTTTTCGAAATCTGATAGTGGGGCAGTCCCGAAATCATCTGTGATCTTTTTCCTCTTATAATCTAGAGCATCTCCAAAAGGGTCGTTGAACAATTCATGAGGGCCTAAGATCTTTTTCTTGTTTAATAATACGTAGGCATCAGGCCTCAACCAAAGTTGGGCGTAACTGGAAAGAAAAAAGAGAGGGAGAACAAAAAGAGGCTTGAACACAATTGCCATTGCGCGCAATTGCTGAGAATAATCTAGCAAGAAACGAAATCTAAAACTTTCGCACTCGGCGAAATGTTCTTTTTTCTCCCTGACCCACCATTCTTTCTCAAGGAATTTATAGATGAATCAAGTTTGCTGGGGGGAGACAAAAATAGAGCTTTGTTCCTTATATTAAGAACAAACCTCGGATTGCTTTAATGTTTATGATGGAAATCTCTCTGTCCCACGCATAGAAAAGTATATCTGATGGTGTAAATGGATAGGTTAACCCATGGCTACTGCTAATTAAGGCTTAATTACTTCGGCACCGGTAAGCAAAAGCTCCAGCACATCTTTAGCTGAAATTACTAATTTAAGGGCAAGCTAGTATAGTATGTATATATAGTCGTCATGGTGCTTCTCAGAATCTAATATTTTCAAGGTCAATTAATGCTCCATTCTGGTTAATGAAATGATATTTTCTTTCAAAAAAAAAAAAAAAAAGATTACATGCAAGCTGGTCGCTGGCTTGCTTCTTTTGTTTACAAGAATGTTGTAATAAACCGGACACTGCAAAATTCTCTAACAATTTTTTTCCGGCATCATTAATTAATTTGATGCACTAAAAATCCTGTAAGGTACTTTCAGGTATTATAAATTTTATGATATGTTTGTTAATTTTAGAATTTATAAAATCATTTAAGATATTCATAAGTTAGTCCGAATTAACATAAAAAAAACACCTTTTCAAAATTGATGATCTTCCAATTAATTGATAACATTTATCTTTTTTTTCTTTAAATCATAATTAAGATTTCCTCTTATATTGCAACAATCAGGTTCAACTTTTGATTTGCAATTTATCCCTCAACACGGTTAGACCACACAGATAGAGAGATATGTCCCAGCAGCTCCACATGCATCTTTAATCAAGTTGTAAATTATTCCTTTTAATTTCTGTCTCATCGTCAGCTGCTATGCCTGTTTCAAATGGCAGATCATCTTTCAACTCATCAAGCAAAACAGAAAACATCCATATCTTTTCTGTCCGAATTAGTATATCTACGTATGTTCAAATAAAATATATACCTAGAGACATTAATTTCTTTTTCTTGGGATTATTGTTATTCAATTTCAACTACTTTAAATTCCAAAAATAGAACTTAAATTCATGGTGTTACCATCCGCTTAGAGACCAACAATTTTTAGCAACTATTTAAATTTAGATTCTGGCATTTTATTGTTCACACCCATGATAAATACTTGTAAAAAAAAAACAAGTATCACGTCCTTTGAACACAAAACGCTCCCAGAAACCTGCAAGATGCCTTGATCTAAACACCATTCACAAACCGTACACCACTCCCACGGCAATCTTTCCTCTTCCCAAATCTTCACACCACCCTCTTATCTTTATATACAAACAACCCTCTCCCTCCCCCTGTTACATCCTCTTCATCAACCCCCCAAAACCCTGACCCCACACCTTTTACTACCACTTCCAGATATCCAGTCCGTGCCTTTGTTCTTCGAGAGATTTCCTATATGGGTGGTATACCAAGATCTGAGAAAGGTTTTTCTTAAGCTTGGCCAGGTTACCAAGCTCTTTGTATGCAAGAGAAAAATTTCTTATGGAAGATGCTTTTGGTTTTGTGGACATCATATCACCCTTATCTATTTCTGATATTTATGATCAAGCTAATAAAATTTGGTTTCATATCTATAAGACGAGGGTTAATCCAGCTAAACATCACCCTTTCAAACCTTCTTTCCTATCCCAAAACCCATATCAAAACCTGTCACATCTCATAATTTTTCCTGTTAAAAGATAATAGATCTTTTATTGAGGTACTCACAACCTCAAAACCCCAAACATACACTAAGAAAAGGAGAATGGTAGAGTATGACTCCACAAATAAGGATAAGAAAGGGTTACATTAGAGCTTGATTAGAAATATTTTGTCAAATATAGATAGCAACTCTAGAGGCATCGATTTTGAAATCAGTTGATAAACCTGTAAGTTTTAGATTTTTAGAGGCAAGTCAGGCTATTATTACCTTTATGGATCATATAGCTTTGAAGAAAGAGCAAGATAATAAAGGGTTTAGCTACTTTGAAATCTCTATTCAATAACCTCAAGCAGTGGGAGAAAAAAGGATTATGATAAGTTTGCTTGGATAGCCATCTTTGGTTTACCAAATGGAAGGATGAACCAAAAACTGCTTTGATATTCTTTTAGAGAGCTTTGGAAATATTATTGGCTATGACACAACATGTGTTAGCCAGGGATCTATTTCTAGAATATAAGGGTCCTTATTTGCACCATAAAATTGGAACCTTTGCATGACCAACTTATCCTTAAGCTTGATGGAATATAGATTGAGGTCACGTTAAAAGAGATAAAGAGTGAGTTCATTCCTTCCCTCACAACAGTTAAACACTCCATGAATGTCTCACTCTATACAGAGTTTGTGATCTCTAATGATGAAGAAGAGGAAGGTGATTGAAAAACTGGTTTTGCAACATCAACCACCAAGGTTACAAGACAAAAAGTTGAGTTTGAATCCGACTTCAATTGTGCGTTAGGCAGCCAAAATCAGCTTGACAATACATGCTTTAGGTCAGTCATACCACCTTTGTGCTTATTTCCAGAAATTATAGAATTATACAAGCATGCAACTTTATTTGATGAGTTTATGTACGACGCTGGTAACCACTTGGCTTTGGTGCTTTATGACTATTATAAGATGGTTACAACTGCTTGTAAAGACATGTATGTGTCACAAGCCGCTTTCTTTATTGAGGTAGATGAGTTGGACCAAAAGAAAGGCTCCAATAGTGAAGAGTTAAAGAAGATGGGCTGAAAAAAACAAAAGAAAACTTTCAGTATGGGCCAGTTAACAAGTTTTAACTCAAACATTGGGTCATCATTTGCAAATTTCATTACCCCCATTGCTGATCTGAGTGAGCTACATGATCTGGAATTGGAAAACAGGAAAACTCAAAGAAAGAAAGTTATGATATGTACACGCAAAACATCCTCACTTAAAGAAGGAAAGCACACAAAGGGGAACACAAAGCTCTAAGCAAGCCGAGATAAGGGTTATTGAGAATTCAGTGTTTGTAAATGGAATTATGAATAAAAATGTTATTATTCGATTTGGAAAGGAACTACCTAGTGAAAACAAGGCAAGTAGTTCACACATTAGATTTTCTCTAAGGGTTGATGATCAAGCATGTGAGCCATTACATACTGACCTTAGGGATGAAGCCTAGGATGTGGGAAAAGCTATCTTGCAAATTCATGATGGAAGCCAACTCGTGACATAGACACTGTAGGGATTTATAGAAAATAAGCAGGAGGAGTGGATTAGTAGGAAGAAGCAGTAAGCTTGCTTCTTTTAAGGTGTAGTTTTTAATCCTTTAAATGGGTAGTATGATTATTTGGAATGCATGTGGTTTAGGGGGTAGAGATAAAAAAAAAAAAAAGAAGATGTGCGAGAAATCTTGTTAGAAAGCTTAATCTAGATGTCTTAGGTGTGTTGAAAATAAAACTGGAAAATATTAGTGAATATATTATTAATTTGACTTGGGGTTGATATTTCAGAGATTAGCATACAATGCCTTCCTTAGGTCTTTTTGGGGGTATTTTATGCTTATGGAATCCAACCTCTTTTATGCTTCTAGTTGTTCAGTTGCTATGAATGGACGTATTTTACATATAGAGGGTGTGTTTTCTCATTCAAATTTAGATTGTTTAGTGTCTTTTGTTTATGCTCTAAATGATGGGTCGCTGAAGGAGTTATGAGACTATCTTGTCAATTTTAAAGAAAGTGTTGGCAAACCATGATATCGGTGACTTCATTGAAAATATATTCCCCTCCAATAGAAAAGGTGGCTCTTTAATCTCATTTTCTATAACAAGATCTAAGAATTGCATTGACTATTGCGAACTTGTTGAACTGCCTTTAAATGGGAAGAAGTTTTCTTGGTCTAGAGGTAATGCAGAAGCCGTATTGACAGAATGTTTATGTCGACTGATTGGCTTCAACTTTTCCCATCTTCTACTTTGTATAGGCTTCCAAAGTATTCTTCAGATTATAGACTGATTCATTTGTTATTAGACTCTATGAACTGGGGTCCAAAGCCTTTTCAGTTCATGAATTGCTGATGGCTCTTATCTAATTTCAGGAAGGTGCTACAGGTCTTCTGGAATGCAGTTATAGTTACTAACTTTGGTAAAAGAAATGTGGCTTCGGCATTGAGGTTATTGAAAGCGAGTTGCAAGCAGTGTAGTAAAGACGTGGTGGGTAACACTAATAGTAAAATCAAAGTTTTAGAACTTGAACAGATTCCCTAGATTCCAAAAAACAAAAGTAGAGATTTATCAGTGGATGAATTAAGCAAAAGCAACGCCATTGCCTTTAGTCTCAAAACTCTGTACAAAGTGCAAGAGTCCGTCTGGCATCAAAAATCAAGAGTTTAGTGGTGTAAGTTTGGAGATAGAAATACTTAATTTTTTTCATCTCTCTGCCACAACAAGAAAGAACAAGAATCAAATTTTCTCGTCGTGGTGTCCTGCAGCTGCCAAGTTCCTGTTTGGAGCTCCTTTGTTCGTTGTTGATTTCTGGCTATCCATAGAAATTAATGCCTCACTCCTCTTCTATTCAACAGCAATGAATCCCTGAGGAGTTTCAGTTAAATCTATTTTGCAATATGGATGTGCCTTCGGCATACCAAGATCCTTTTGTCTTAGATCCCCCATCTGTTGACATCAACGAGATCTCTTGTTCATCCAGTGGTAGACTGTTGACTCTCTCTGCCAGCACCGACAGGGACCCTTACTCCTCTGGTGTTCATGCACAACATATTTCAGTTGTTGGTTTTACAGGATGTTCTCCTCGCTCAGGTACCTTACAGCACCTGTTGTAGGACATGACGGAACTCCCCTACCCCTTCCACTCTATAATGCTTTTTTTTTTGCTGTTTATCAGAGGGTCTAATCAGCCTCTATAGCCCCATAAGGTGGTTTACCTCATGACTCCCTAGTTAGTTGGTTTTTCCTATCTGTATATTCGTTGTTATGTTTGTATTTTGTTGCTGCTTGCAATGTTGTTGCTATATTTGCTTGGTTCTGTTTTGCTCTGTGTGGGGTGCTCCCATTGGAGTTTTTTTTATTGGTTGTAGTGGCTATTGCTGTTGTCCCGCCCTGCTTGGCTTTGCTTCTGCTAAGCTGTGGGTTGGTGGTGGCTGTTTCCTTGTGTTTATTGCTGAGATTTATTTGGTCAAGGCTTGCTTGTGGCTATAATTGGTGCTCTGTCACCCTATGTTGGTTGTGCTTGTCTTGGTGTTCTTGGGTTTGTTGTAGTCCTCATCTGCATGTCCTCCATGTTGCTGGATGTGTTGCTTGCAGCTGCTACAGATCCTCTAGGCTGCTGCTTTATGCAGTTAGTTTGCTCAGCTTCTGGAAGCTGGCTATTTCTTTGTAATGTCGTTTGGTATGCAGGAGCTGCTATTACCAGCCTGCTGCTGGTTCTGCTGTTGTTGCTTGCCTTTGGCTGCTGTGATCCCCGATTACTACTCTATATAGAATGCTGCTAGGTTTGCTTCTCTGGGATACTCTTGGTATGCTAGAGTAGATGTGTGGATTCCCTCTCTGGCTTGTGTTGTTGCTTTTTGTAGCTTGATTTGCTAAGCTTTTTGAAGTTGGCTGCTGGAACTTTTGCTGGCTTTTTTCGGTCTGTTATGTGCTGGTCTGCTGGAGTTGATGTGGTTTTTCCCCTTCTCTAGTTTTATGTGTTGCTTTTTTATGCAGCTTGGTTTGTTTAGCTTATTTCTGCTACTGGTTTCTCTAGTTGCTCTATTCAATCAGGTTGTCCAGCTTGTTATTGCAGGCTTGTTCCCTGCTACTGGTTTGTTGTTGTTGTTGTCTGCAATAATGCAGGTTGATTTTTCCCCTCATGGATGATTGCTTCTCAGTGGAAGAGCCTTGATATTGTCTGCTGGCCTTTGTCCAGTAGAGACCTATAGCTACAGAGTTGTTTCTTGATCTTGGCTGCTAGAACTCCTAGCTCTCTTTACCAAAATTGATGCGATGTTGTGTAGCGGTTTGATGGCTGCTGGATCGCCTATGCTGGGATTCCAGGATATTGTCTGTTGATTACAGGATGGGATGCTCTATCCTGTGTTGGAATTCATGGGTATGGCTGGATGCTGTCCAGGTTTGGTTCTGACTGCGAGCCTGGTTTGGCATGTTACTAGCTGAAGGCTATGGTACCTCCTTGCTGGAACTGCAAGAGATGCTGCTTCTTTTGTTTTATATTGTTTCTGCTATTTTTTTTCATGTTGGTTGCCCGCTAGTAGGGCACCTGCTGTGCATCCGCTTGTATATGCTTTCTACTGCTTCTATTGCTTTATGGCCTGGTTTGTTGGCTATATGTTATTCTCTTTTGTTGTTCAAGGGAGCTTGTTCCCTTTGGTTTATTTACTTTCCTTGTATATACTTGTATATTCTGACACGCTGGTTTTCTAGTTTAGTTTCGTTTTGATCTATAAAATTTCTAATATTTTATATATATATAAAAAAAAATAAGATTATCTTTAGATGTTGATGGAATGACTTTAACAAATCCTACTGATGTGAAGAAAGCATGTTCAATTTCTTTAGTAAGCTTTTATTCTAATGATGGTTGACCTAAAGCCTCCTGTTGTAATTTGGATTTTCTAAAGCTTCAGTATTCCTCCTTGGCTGCTCTAGAAATTTTGTTCTCTGGAGATGAAATTAAAGTTGTTTAGGATTGTGAAGGAAAGAAAGCTCCAAGTCTAGATGGTATTAACTTCCTCTTCATTAAAAAAACATGGGACATCATTAGTGGGGATATTGTCCGAATGGTTGATGAGTTCTATCCATCCAACCTTCTACCTTCAAGCATTAATAGCTCCTTCATTACCCTTACTGCTAAGATAAAGGGTGCTAATAATTTAAAGGATTTTAGACTTATCAATTTGGTGGGGGAAGCCTTTATAAGATTATTTCAAAGCCGCTAGTAATCATAGTGAAGCATGTTATGTCAAAAGTTATCAGTGATCACCATAATGTTTTAATCCAAGAAAGACAAATTTTAGATAGTGTCTTCATTGCTATTGAGACGATTAACTTCATAAAAAAGAGAAAGGGCAAATGATATCTTTTTAAATTAGACTTTCTCAAAGCTTTTGATTCTATTTTATAGGAGTATATCAATAAGGTAATGGCTAATATGGGCTTTGGTAGTAAATGGTGAGGTTGGATCATGCAATCATCTCAATAACTAAGTAAATGGATTCCCCATAAAGGAATTTAGCTTGGAAAAATGTTTGTGCCAAGGAGACCCTCTCTCCTTTTCTTTTCAATATTACAGTTAAGGGGCTGAGTTGTATGTTGCAGCGAGGGTGTGATTTGGGCTTGATTGAGGGAATTAACATAAGTTATGAAGGGTTTTTTCCATCTCACCTTCAGTTTGTGGACGACACATTTATCTTCAGCTTGACTTCTTTATATAGTATGCAGAATATTAAGCGCATCCTCCCGTGCTTCGAACTGGTTGTTGTTACTCATTTTTGGACCCCACATGATGGAGACGTTGTATACCTTTTTTGAACTGAGTGTAGGAGTTTAACTCATATTTGCTAGAAGATTGACAAAAGCAAAAAAAGAAATATTTTTCTGAAACCCTGTTTGAGCTGTTATCTGCTCTTTTTATCCTTCCCCTTTGCTACCAAAATCATCAGGTTGTCTTAGGTTGTTTAGGAGTCTTCATAATGCTAAATTCATTCCTTTTTATCTGGTCTTTAAGGTTGAATAAATCCCTCAGAATTTGCACTAAAAAAATGGTTTTGCTGCTGTCGTAATTTTTTATTCCAACTTAGGCTCCGATTCTGACTCAGTTTCGTACGATATCTGACCATCCTAGGTATATTCTGTCACTCATGACATGTTGAAAAATTGATGTACACCTTCATTAGGTCCTAGGGATCATTGTTCTTAGGGCAGATTCTCAGTCAAATTTGGATACTCAGCATTATCAGATCAAGAACCTTTTTGACCAACTAGATTACTGTCAGATTCTGTTCTTTAAAACGATTTTATCTCACTTTGACTCCTTCATCAAAGTTGTAGTCCTAGACGCATAGATGAATTTGGGCTTTTGAATCGCTTGATTTCGATATCAGAAGCTCAATATATTCCTGTTTGAATATCTAACGTGAAGGCAGAGAATTCTGCCGCGAGAAGGATTTAGCCCAAGTTCGCGGGAGTGATTCGAAGGATTTGTTTTGGATCAAGGATTGAATCGAAAAGTGCTAAATGAGGGATTGAATTGAAGAAGGATATTGAGAGCTACAGAGGGGGGTTGGATCATCATAAATGACAGGATTTTTACCACACCGAATAAGAAAAATAAGACTTTGCAGCTGCACCCTCCATCTGATTTCTTTCCTTTTTTCTCTGCTGTTTTCCTTTCTCATCATGCCTGATTTTTGGAGTTGAAGACCACGTTTTTGTTGCCTCATTTCAAAAGGAGCAGCTGGCCCTATGGAAGGAAAGAAAAGAACCACATCATCCTCTAAAACTGGAAAGAAATCAGACGTAAGCACAAAATCAAAATCAGAATATTATAGCTTTCTTTTTGCGTTTTTACCGCAAATCAGTATGGATTTGTGTCCTAGGATTAATGCATTTAATCCTTCCTAAATAGAGACATATTTAGACTATATATAAGCCCTTCTAATGACCTAATGGGGGGCGGCAAAAGATAGCAGAAAAATAAGAAAAGAGAGGAGAGAATAGAGAACGGGAGAGAGACAACAAAAGAAAAACAAGAAAGACACCTTTGCTCCATTTGTTTTTCTGTAAATAAAAATTGCAGAAACAGGAAAAGAAAGTTAGGAATCAGTAGAGAAAGTGACGGAGGTGCAGAGTAAAGAAGGAGGCAATAAGCAGACCCAAGAACATGCGAAGAAGGACAGACGCAAACTGAGTAACCATCACTCTTCCAACGCCATTGCAGTTTCTTCGTCTCCAGGTTGGTTTTCTATTCACCTGTTGCATGCTTTCTTTTGCTTTGTATTTGCACTTTAGCGTGGTTTTTTTCTTTGTAATGTATGTGTCTGTACTATTCAAGTGAATTAATTCACTTGAACAGTAGCTCTCCATTCAAAAAAGAGAGCTGCACCCCTTTTGTGTCCAGCTGGGTCACTTACTTGGGCAAGTGACCCGGCCAGAACCCCCCTCTTTTTTTTTCTTCAAAAAAATAAAAGAAAGAGAAAGTGATTTCTGATTTTCTTGGTATATTTATTTTAAGGTCTGAATTTTTTTTGTTGTAAAAAATATTAGTCTTGTGTTTAGAATACCCCCTTTTTTTACGCAATGTGACAAATATACATATATATCAAATTTGTTTTCTTGTGTATTGCATACGGCCAATACCCTAACATATTTTGAATGTTTTTTTATATACAAAAAATATTGAAAGTTTTGAAAATATGTTTTCGCATGGATTTCTTAAACACAACAAAAAAATTGTTTTCTTGCATTTCTGGATTTTACAACATGTTTGTAAAACTCTAAAGGGTATTGGCCAATATTCCAAAAAATATAAAAATCTTATTTTGGGAGGAATTCATCTATTATTCACCGCTAATGTTTGGATAAAGAAATCCTCAAAGGACGAATATCCAAAATATTATTGGGAATAATTTGTTATTATTCACTGTTAATCTTTGGATAAATAAACCCGGAGTGGTAAATATCCAAAATATTTTTCTAGGAATAATAAATCCGCACACATCCTTGAAAGAAGCCTTGATTACAATCGATGACATTTCAATTTTTTACTCCACGATTTACGAGTCGTGAGAGTATAAAACACTAAGGCAAAAATAGGCTTTTAAAGCGCCCTAGATTTCTAAATTTTTGTCCCTACTCCTTGCGATTTACGAGTCGCAAACTCTTGAAATACTAAGGGAAAAATGATCTTTTAAAGCACATGGAATCTCCTTGGATTTCTATCTTAATAAATTTAGTTAGAATCAAACTTAGAAAAACTGATGGAATTAGAAAACACCACCACCATAGCAATTATAAGACAAACCAAACACCAAGCAGCTTACCTTAGGTAGGGCGTACTAGGGGTGCTAATACTTTCCCTTTATGCAACCAGTCCCTTGCCTTAGAATCTCTGAAAGACCAATTAGGGTTCCTAGTGACCATATACTAGGTGGCGACTCCCTTTTACACAAAACAAACAAAAAGACCCCGAAATCAACCGATGGTTGTCGAGACGCCGCGCTCCGCCGCGAAGGTGCGACACTAGTGTGGGTCTAAAAGTTAACTTCTTTAAAAGTAACATTTTTTATGTTGGTATAGAAGATTAAATTTGTGATTACATAGCTCAAATTTTTCGATACAAGCAGGAACAACTTCCTTTCAAATATCTAGGTCGTCCCATTGGTGCAAGCTCTTATAAAACATCGATATGGAAACCTATGCTTCACCTCTGGGCTGGCTTCGTGGATGGGTAGGCTTCTATCCATTTAGGGTAGGTTTTGTTTAATTAAATCAGTTCTAAGTAACTTGCCTATTTACTTTTTGTCTTCATTCCTTATGCTTACTGTAGTAGCAGTAACAATTGAAAATAAATTACAATCCTTCTTGTGGTCAGGGAAAGAGGAAGGTAAGAAGTTATGCAATGTTAGTTGGTCAACAATTACTCTTCCTAAAAGTGTTGATGGCCTTAGGATTGGATCTCTAAGGGATGAAAACAAAGCCTTGTTGTTTAAATGGTTATGGAGGTTTGGTTTGGAGGAGTCTAGGATAAGGAAAGATGTGATCAAAAGAATTTGCAATCTCAAATGCTTTAGACTTATACCACAAAATACTATTTCAAGGGTTAGAAGTACATGGTTGCGCACTGTTAACCACTATGTTAAAGATAATAGGCTACAGGATATTGTTAATCACCAATCTGTAGTGTTAGTTGGTAGTGACAAAAGAATCAAATTTTAGCTTAATACTTGGATTGATAATGGTAGTTTGACATATCAGTTTCCCACCCTCTTTAGCTTATCTAACGATAAAGAAGCAAGCCTTGACTAGATGGGAGTGTGGGATGGATATGAATGGTTTTGGTTCATCTCCTAATTTAGACCTTTACGAGGAAAAAATATTGGTTTATTAGACCAACTATATGTTATTTTGTCCAAGGTAAATTTTGATAAAGATGTAGAATTAGGCTCTTATCATTCCATGGACATTATCTTCTCATTTGCTGGGATTTGCAAAGGGATCGTCACACCTAAAGTAGAGGTCTTTTGTTGGATGGCCATCTTCAACAAAATAAACACTCATGGTATGTTGGTAAAAGGGGTATATTGGATGTCTTATTTGCAAATTTTCCCTATATGTCTAGTTGAGGAAAAAATAGTTGATCATATCCTTATGCATTGCCATAAGCATTGAATCATTTGGTCCAAAGTCATTAACTGGTGGGGGTTAGCTTGGTGTTGCTCGAATAGCTTTTCAACCCTTTTTTCTTAATAAGATTATTTGGTCAATGGCAAGTTCCAAAAAAAAGGCATGGTTGATGCTATTTTTCTTAGTTTCATGGTCCATTT
>Ga0325411_1000840_pt1 | contig 33035 bp, 21 predicted proteins | sample PopdelMetagenome_13_FD_206181 | JGI IMG/M metagenome (GOLD analysis project Ga0325411, IMG submission 206181) | Populus deltoides microbial communities from Bellville, Georgia, United States - Xylem-PdIQD-R4 | ecosystem: Host-associated > Plants > Phyllosphere > Stem > Wood/Secondary xylem...
GAGGGGTTCTCTGGTTCCTGTTTTGGTTTTGAAGATGAGTGAAAATGGGGGAATGGTGATGGCTGGTTTGGCCGTGTGTGGGGGAGAGCTGTGGCTTGTGCCGGCTGGGTGAGGGAGAAGAAAAAAATGTGGCCAGCGGAAGGGGGCTGGAGGCCAAGGGAGAATGGGAGGAAGAGGATGATGAGCGGCGGCTTGGGAGGACCAAAACCGTGGGGGGCCGCGCCTTTGTTAGAGATAGGTTTAGCTTTAGATTTAGGGTTTTTTTTTGTATTTTTCTGATGTTTCAAAATTGCCCTCCCCCTTGAAAATTCAGTGTAGCATGGTATTTATAGGAAAAGTTTTGCTAGGTTTTCAAACTAGTCCCTCAACTTTTCCTTTCCTTCTCTTTTCCTTTTTTTTTTGTAAATTTTGATTTTTCTTATTTTTTGTATTTTTGAAAGCGAGCAAATATCAACATCGGCTCAATGCGGAAAATCAATGATTTTAAAAATGACGCGTGAAAAGTTGAACGCGTTCCAAATGTCTTTGAAAATTTAAATTCTTTTGAGACGATGCTAAAAATGCTAAAAACGATACAAATGTATAAAAAATGTATTTTTGGGATTTTCAATGTTTTTTCGCTATTTTTGGATTTTTCTGAAAATTTATCAAAACATGGGTCAAAAATTGGGTAGCAACAGGATGGAGAACCCATGAATGGAAAGATAACTTCAAGGAGCTAGTAGCATTCATTGAATGGGTAGATTTTCTTGGCGGATCCCATAAATCCAATAATTGAAATTTTTTGAGGAAGAATGTTTTGGTAAGATTATCCTTATTTTTCCTGTATAATCTACAGGCTTGACTTGAACAAGTGTCCATTAGGCGATGAAGAGAATCACATCAATTGACCTCACAGTCTCCTGTTTCCTAATGAAACAAAGAATTGCGATCTCAAGAGTAGTAAGGAAATCAGGCTCTAGACTTCGGCATTGGCTATGGAAGAGGTGTGCCTGCAAGGAAGTGACTGATCAATGCAGATGCTCTCACAGGCTGGATGCTTGGTACCATATGTCCAGCCCCTCTTACAGTTGCGAATGTCAAGTCCCCTTTGTATACTTGTACATACCCACCAACCTGTTCTTCCATTGTTTTGAAACTCGTTTACTTGAGATAATATAATTCAGTAAATGCTGAAGCGATAAAAAAAAGAAGAAGAAGAAGTTTACCTCTCCACCGTGGAACCATGGATACCATTCAGTTTTGATAGGAAGTTTCATCTTGTTAATTGCATACTGGGTAGAAGTGAAAGGTACCCTTCCGTCTGTATCACCACTGCACACCATTGAAACAAATGATCAGTAAGCATATCTTCTGTCAAAACGGTCTTCAGAAAATAAAGGGAGGGTGGTGGTGAAAACTGATATAAACAAAAAATGACATGTTATTAGTCAAAATTATCGACCTTTTTCCATCAAAACTAAAGAGATCTACCATTCTTTTTTTAATATTTTCAAGCAATGGGGTTTATGAATTTGTCCTTTTAAGGGACAAATTAGAAAATCGGCTCACAAAATCATGTTTTGGGGAATTAGCTTGCTTAAAAAATATGATATTTAGTAATTGCCATGATTTTAAAGTACGACAAGGTAAAACTCCAACTATCTGGCTCAACCGATCGACTAGTTTTTAATGGTTAGTGAAACCAATCGACCAGCTCTAAAAATAATTAGAAAAATTTCAAAACTGCTAAAATCAGGAGGTCTCAAAGATTCTTGATATCTAAAGATTTGATAGTCCGCATAGCGATGCAATGGCTACCACAAGGAAAACAACCTTTGAAAACTCTTGAAAAAATTTAAGCACGATCCAATAATCAGATTAAAAGTTATAGTCTTTGGGAGCCGTTATTCCAGTCTAGCGTGACTAGACCTCCTATTAGGTCTAGACTTATCCCACTGGTTCATAGATGTATCTGTTAGGCCATCTGTTTAATCTGTTTGGAGCAAATCCTCATTTAGTTATGATAGAGCCACACTTGACTATTTAGAATCACCCGTTATCGCAAGCTCGACAACATCATTAACAAGCTCGACAACATCATTGACATTGAAAAGTCTAGCGTGACTAGACCTCCTATTGGGTCTAGACTTATACCACTGGTTTATAAATGCATCTGTTAGGCCATCCATTTAATCTGTTTGGGGCAGATCCTCATTTAGTTATGATAGAGCCACACTTGACTATTTAGAATTACCCGTTATCGCAAGCTCGACAACATCATTGACATTGAAAAACATAAGACAACTAATGGGTGAACAATAAATTTTTGCGACTGTAATTGAAATTTATTTTTTAGTTTATAAGTTGGATAAATATGTATATTTTGACTCATAAAACATATTTGCAAGAAAAAATCATTAAATTATGGTTTTTGTATGAAACGATCGATCAGTTCATACAACTAGATATAATCGGCTGACCAGTTAAGTCAGATGATTAGAGTTTCACCTTACCGCGCTTTAAATGATGAAACTCTAAATCATTTTCTTTAGAAGCATGACAAGGTGAAAGTATGCTATTTCACTAATTTGTTTTTTCAAATTGTGTTTCTCTGTCGAGATTTTAAAACAAAAGCATGATTGTTTTTGTGTATTAAAAGTGTTTTTTAAAAAATTATTATTTTATTTATTTATTTTAAATAATTTTTTTTATGATTTTAGATCGTTTTAGTTTGTTAAAAATCAAAAATAAATTTTAAAAAATAAAAAAATATATTATTTTAATATATTTTCAAATTAAAAATAATTTAAAAACCAATAACCATCCCAATACTAAAAATTCCTGTAATTGAAACTTTAACTAAAAAGGCCTTCCATATTGAAGATCAAGTTTTAACTACTTTTAATAGCACTTTTGATGGGCAATTCTTTTTAAATGTTGGCAGGGTCTGGGCCATTCTAATTATTTAGGACACACCACTTCCATTTCTTGGTGAAAACCTGGGAGACCTTTGCAAAGCTTGGTACCATTAGCAAGGTGCTATGGCATTTCACCAGCAACAACACGATTAATGTTACTAACCTGAATAACCATACTCGAAGTCCATTTTCCATCAACTCCTTTAGCAAGGGAAGAATGGTAGAGGCACTATCAACCCAGTTGAAATCGCCGCATGGTTCCCAATCATAAGTGAGCTTGGTGACATTGGCATGCATGGCTTCTTGGACGTCAGGTCGATTAAGATATGCATACACGTAATAATCACTGCAGGGATCGAAGTTCATCAACTGCCACACAAAGTAATTCAAGCTAAGTCACGTATATACTTGATTATTAATCAGGTTTCTAAAATAATTGATCATCAGAAAAACCTCCGAGTTTCAATTCCATACTCGACAGAATTAACTTCCAATTTCGCTAAAAAAACAGAAGTAATTTGCCCAGAAAATAAGTGAAGACTTGAACAAAGTATTGTTGTTATTCATGCATTTTTTTCTTCTTTTTGTTGAGAAGAACTTGTTTTTACTTACTGAAGTCTTCCTGGGCCTCGATGTGAGATTTCCGTCAAGGCACAAGGGACCATAGATGTTGTAAACATCAATAGCATTCCAAACATCTGCATCTGTTTTCAACAAGCTATGACGACACTCGGCAGATTCATGGGCTCTTGAGAAATCACAGTAACGTCGGATTTTACGCAAGTTGTCATATGAAATTAGAGCATGGGTTCCAAAGAAGTCATACATCCCTTGATTATCGGTTTCATCATCTATCGCAGCATTTCCAATCTGCACCATAGCAATGCTGGACCTTACACATGCATTTTGTTAAGAATAAACATCCTGTATTATTATCTTAATCTTCTGGATTGGATGAGAGTTCAATTTCAATAATGTGCTCATCAGAAATTTCTTGAGATAAATTATAGTGATTGATTAAAAGCAAATAATTACTCTACTTGAAAAAATCAAGTTGTTGAAACTAAATTAAGCTAATAAGTGTGAGGGATGCGAAGAAAGAACTCCATGTGTTAAGAAAATGAACAGATTAAAGGAGGGGAGACGCATACCAGGACCCCTTTCAGGTTGACAATAGTCGTATTAGCCTTCTTATTATGGTGAAGAACAGTATGTGCAAGTTGAGGCGCATAGTGCCCTGCATAGCTCTCTCCGGCTATATAAAAATCTCTGTTTTTGTATTCGGGAAATCTCTCTAACCAATTTACAAGGAACCTATAATTTTCTGCAGCTGTTTGTCTATCTCCATTGGTCTTCCACGTTGAATTAGAGTATGAAAACCCTACTCCAGCAGGGGACTCCACAAACAAAACATTTGCAACTAAAAAAAAAAAGGCATCTCAAATTAATATATCAAGAAAATCCCCAAGAAAACTAACCTCATTTTCAACATTATTCTATTGAAAGATAAGAATAAACATTGAAGATAAATCATGCCATTATTCCACGAATATCTGTTTCTGTAAAGAGTTTTCCCGTTGCTGTGTACACGAAATGGTCCAAGCTCTTTCATCGCCCCATAAGCCAATGATGAACAACCAGGGCCTGTGTCAATATGAAGCTACTCCATCAAAAATCAACTACAAATTAAAGACGTTGCATATACGGATAACTAGCCTTTGCTGCTAACGTCTTATAGATGGGGTAAATTAAACATTAATTCCAAAATTATCTTATTTTATGTGGTTACGTTTTTCAAGGACTAATTGTACCTTATACTAATATTTCTGTGAAGATTCTTCAGAATTCTTTATGGGATACATTATGACATTTGGAATAACTTTGTCTGATCTCAAATATGAAAATGGAAAGGGCTTTGATAAATAGAGGAAGGAGTAACGAACCTCCATTTAGCCAAAGAAGAAGAGGCAAGTGCTCCTTTGAATGCTTATCAGCTTCAACAAAATAATAATAGAATGCCGCACCAGCAGTTTTATTAACAGTAATATAGCCACCGTACTGTGAGAATCTGACATGGGGTTGTCCAGGCAACCTTTTAATTCTATCTTTCTCTTTCGATCCCTCTTTACGAGGTTGACACTTCGATTTACCTAAAAGCGTATTCATTTCCTCAAATTGGTTCGTATCAATCACCTCGAAAGGACGCGTATCAATACTATAATCTCTACTAAACTTGGCTTTATAGAGATTGTCAAGTGCTTCACCTTGGTTCTTGACGCCATGACTTTGAGCTACAAAACGTGAAAGGGTTACAAGGAAAACAAGAAACAAACAAGGTCGTCTATTTCCCATCGCGTTTTCTTTCTCCCTCTCTTCAAAACACAAAAGGAGAAGGTTTAGGCGGCTTGGTTCATGGCTTTGGATAAAGAATTAATTTATACGAGGAATGACCTAGCATGGGACAGAACGGATTTCCCATATTCATTGCTGTATGTCAGGATTAGATTGTTTACCTAAATTCCTAATCCTGTTTGGGAAATCTTAATTTCTTCTGGGAAGAAATACTCATCAGCTTAATTTGTTTTCGAGAAATAATAAATAGCAACAATGTATCTAGTCCGTATATTTTCATGGCTGTGAGATATATCTGACCAGACAAGGAAAGCAATTCATAATAAAAACAGAAAGACAAAAAACATCAAGTACAGCTTTTTTTCCTTTCAAAATTTATTTCCATTTTATTTAGAAAGTTATGTGGACTGGGATATGATATTTTGGGCATCTTCTGTTAAGTAGATGCTTGCATATCATGTTGATGTTAACTTTGACAGATTTTACAACAATCTATTGAAAATTTGAGTAGAATTAATAGGTCCTGTTAGATTTTTTTCGAATAATTACGAAAAATCCTTTTATTTTACAACAATCATGTTGATGTTAACTTTGACAGATTTTACAACAATCTATTATAAATTATGATCAAATTATTTTCATATATAAGGTACAGCAACCTCAAAAACCTAAGAAAAAAGTAATGTTAGAGATATTGAGAATCAAAATGAAAGAAATTATTTCCAAAATAAAATATAATCAGTAAAGAAATAAAACTTCTTTTCTAAATAGCCTCAATGGTTTCTTATTTATAAGAAATGAGTTTAATATCTCGTAGTATCTGGAAGAGATGTGCCATCAAGGAAATGCTTGATCAAGGAAAGTGCTCTCAGTGGCTGATAGGTGGGCACTTGATGTCCCGCCCCCCTTACGGTGGCAAATGTCAAATCTCCTCTGTACACTTGCGTGTATCCTCCAACCTACACAGAGCAAAAACATCTCTTCATTTTTTTGTTAAAGCTGCAGAATTTGAAAGAATGAAAACTTGCAGGGAAAAGATAGATAATTTGATAGAGAAGAGCTGAAGAATGAGAATGCTTATTTATATATAGGTTTTACAACCAAACTGAAAAATCTAAAAACTCTCAACTACTATCAGATTTCGTAGAACTACTTTTACAAACTGAAAATAGAACATTAAAGAGCAAAATCTGATATGAAAACAATAACAAAGACTAAGTCCAACTAAGTTTGTTTCAAACTTCAGAGGCAGACTCTCATATATAATTCTAACACTCCTAATTTGCCTTGGACAAAATAACCAAGTTTCATCCTAACGAATTCCAGTCTTGATTTAGGAAGTGTCTTTGTCATTAATTATGTTACAAGTCATACATCGGTTGAGCAGTAATGCAACTTAATTGACAAGTGAATTCTTTTTAGCTGAGTGAAATTTTACATTGATGTGCTTGGTTCTGCCATGTTGAACAGGATTTTGAGCAATGGCAATGGCTAACTTGTTGTCACAGTAAAAGCTCAGTTGATGAGTGTCACAACCTGAATCCCGAGTCTATGATCGGCAACGCAGGAGTGGTGTCGAAAGGACACCCTACCTACGCTAAGCCTCAAAACATATCAAAAGAACAATTTATTCAAAAATACGCAGCATTTCACAATTTTCAGAAATATTATATTATTCAAAACTAATGAAACCAAAAGATAGTTTAAAACTTTTCATCAGTAATTAAAACAAAAACAAGGTAATAGTGGAGCATCTAAGACATCGAATCAAAACTAAAAGGAAAGCCTCGCAAAACAAGTAAGGCATACCGACCAAAACTGAAGAAGCAGGAACACTCTACAAAGTCCAATTACTATCAGAAACTAAGAACCTGAAAGAATATTAAGAATGAGGGGCGAGTTCAACCAACTCAATGAAGGAATAATATTTAATATACATTTTAGATATTTTAGATATTAATAGTTTGCAAGATGATTTATCTTGATATACATATACATACTAAACATATTATCATAGTGTAGTGGAATACATGTCAGAGATTAGATGACACACGAAGGTGACTACTGTGGGATGATCAGTCGCCACAGGTTGCTGCCTCTCTCACTAGCTAGGTATACAGAATACTATGTGCACATAGGCTAACTACTCTCTGTTAGCATGAAGTTACTGACAAGTCCCATATCAAGGCAAAATAGATATTCATAGAATCATCAAAGAAACATATATCATATCAAATAGAATTTAGTTCGACAGATTGCGAGTGCAAATTCAAGAATAAATGAGTATTCAAAAAATAAAGCAATATATATAAATATTCAAGAAATTTATTGGTTGTACTCATTGTATAATCAACATACATATTTATTTATATTATATGCATATTAAAGATTATTCCACTCACTCGGAAAATATAGAACTAAAAGAAATGTTAAATGAAAGACCCGAAAATCCTATTGAGGATCATTAGGAGAACCTACAATAATATATGAAATATACTAAAAAAACAACTCAAACAAAAGATCCCAGTGCATAAAATAAAACCAGGTTTATTCTCCTAAGTTTATGGACTAAAATGACAATTTTCCAAAATAGGGACCAAAACGTAATTTTATCAAAATTGGAGGACCAATCTGGAAAATACATAGCCATACTGATTTTTCACCCATAAACCATCCTAAATTCTGTCTAGAACGAACTAGGGACCGAATTGTAATTTTAATAAAGTTTAGGGACTAAAATGTAATTTCCTAAAATTGAGGGACCAAACTAAAAATATTCCAAATCAATTATCAAATTGAGATTCATCATCCTAAACCTCATAATAACACTGTCTAGAATCTCAATACATTTAGGGGTCAAATTATAATTTTTCCAAAGTTTAGGGACTAAACTGTAATTTTTATAAATCAAGGACCAAAGTAAAATTTGGTCATCTTCAACCTCAAAACCATTCTGTCCAGATTTTAAAGCAAGGTAAAATTGAATTTCTTAACCCATAAAAATTAATTTAAACAAATCAACTCATAAATCCTTATTTACAACAACATACTAATTAATCACCTAACATTAAACCCTTAAAAATCATAAGATGCTGTTTGGTTTTGTGGCTGCGGGTGAGGTTCACCCGCAGCCACATATTTTGATGTTTGGTAAATGAAGTAAATCTGATTATACCTGGTAGGGCCTATTGGTTTTTGCTGCCCAGTCGCAGGAATGGAAATGCAGCTTCTCATGGTAATTTTTTGGAACAGTGGAGCATGGCTCCACTGTCACTGTTCAATGAACAGTGGAGCCATGCTCCACTTTTGCAATGTTTATTTTTATTTTTTTGAAAAATCAATGAAAAAAGTTCAGTTTTTTTTCCCAAACAACACCAGTGCAGTTAGTTAATCGTGGACAATATTTTTTTTATTTTTTAAAAAAATTAGTTTAAGGTAAATTAAATTTATTCGTACTGTAATGAAATTGTAAATTTTTAAAAAAAATTGTATTGTGCTCAAAAAATTAGTATTTAATATTATTTAATAACACTACATAAATTAGAAAGATATCGCATGATGATGTAACATTTGTGGAATTTGATCGCAATTCTAATAATAAAGATATCACAATCTTTATTATTTAATAACACTACATAAATTAAAAAATTCAGTTTTTGTTGTTGCGCGCTTAAGAAACCATGAAAAATAGTCATTGTTTGATAGATTTCGTATGTAATGACATTGCATATAGTTTAATGGAATAATAAAAAATATTTGATATCAATATTATTTATTTCATGATGTAATAACAGTAGTTAAATTTACAATATTTAAGTTAAAAATCATTAATATATATATATAACCTCGATTTTAAAAGCATTTTTTTAACCAAACACGTTAAAACTACTTTTTCTTCAACCTCAATTTCAACCATAGTTTTAACCAAACACCTATTTTTTCAAATCAACCTCAACTAAAAGTACTTTTTATAAAACAACTTTTTTCAAACCACAACCACAACAGCTACCGCAATACCAAACACATTATCAATCTTAACAATATAAACTTCCAATCCTTATAAACCCTAATATCTTCTTTAATCATTCCATAAACAAACTATAATCGAAAGTAATATGAAAGAGAACCACTTGCTACTTCCACCTTTCTTGAACCAAAAACTCAAGATCAAAAACTAAAATATTTGGTTCGAGGAGGGGAGGGTCGCGGCGGCTACAAGAATTAGAAGGAAAGTAATTCTCTTGCAGCTCTTCCTTAAATACCTAGGTTAACTTAGGTTGGGTTTGGGCTAACTTGAGTTTAGGTTTGGGCCTTACAATGAGCTTTTTTCTTTGCATAGATCAGCAAACAATTAACTATAATGCTTGATTTGCAGCAACTGCTAGGGAGATACATGCAGCTTTTACAGTAGATTGTGCAACTACTTCAGAAGGTTTTGCAATAAAGTGCACATCTTTACTTATCATAATTTTTGCTTCACTTAAGTTAAAAATTCTACAACCTTTTGATTCTGTTGCAAACCCAACAAAGACACATTTTTCAGCTCTTTCATCAAGTTTTCCTCTCCTGATAGATTGCAATTAAAGTAGCACAATGAGCCAAACACTTTCAGGTGTTTAACAGAAGGTTTTGCACTAGACCATGCCTCCATTGGTGTTTTGCTTTGAACAGACTTAGTGGTAGTCTATTAAGCAAATATACCGAGGTGTTTACTGCTTCAGCCCATAGAAGCTTTGGTAGCTTCTTTTCAAACAACATGTATCTTGACATCTTGATTATAATTTTGTTGTTCCTCTTAGAAACTTCATTCTACTGCGGTGAGTATGGAACCATCAGCAGGTGTACAATCCCAACTTCATGACAAAAAACATTGAACTCTTTTGAGGTATACTAACCTCCATTATCAGTTCTGAGCACTTTAACCTTCTGACCACTTTGAGTTTCAACCATTTTCTTGAAGCTTTTGAACATAGAGAGTACTTGTGACTTGGTTTTTAGAAAATAAACCTAAGTCATTCTACTGAAATCATCAATAAATTATGCAAAATACACATTGTTGCTCAATGAGGTTGTGCTCATTGGTCCACAGATATCTGAATGAACTAACTCCAGCTTGTAAGTAGTTATCTCGGTCTTACTTTGAGGGAATGATTATCTATTCTGCTTCCCAAGCTCATAATTTTCACAAGTTTAGGTATTAACTGTGATTTCAGGCATATCTTCAACCATGCCAACTTCATGCATGAATTTTAGTGACCTCAAGTTGAAATGACTGTCTTTTGTGTCAAATAATCCTCTCATCAATCCTAGCACTAAAGACATGACCTTCAACTACATCAAGCTTCAAATAAAAACTATTTCCATCCATTTTAATCTTTGTTATCTCTAATTTATATGCATCAGTGATAAACAAAAATTCTCTTTAAAAGAGACTGCATATCCATTCCTTAGCATTTATGCAACACTAAGAAGATTTTGATATAGTTCTGGAATGTAAAGAACATTAGTGACAATCTTTGGACCTCTCTTGGTGCTAATAGCAATTGTTCCTTTTCCTTTGGCCTGCATAACATTACTATTTCCTAGTTTGACCTTTGGTTAAATTGATTTATCAATGGAGTTAAAAAATGATAAATATTTGGTCATGTGACTGGTGCAACAACTGTCAATAAGCCAAGTATTCAGTTCATGAGAACTGACTGTTTGTGATGCCATAAACAAATGCTCATCATCATTTTTGTCTTCTTTAGACACATTTGCTTGTTGTTATGTTTGTTGTTGAGTTTTTTTTTTTTTTTGCTTTGCAATATTTCTCATTGTGGTCAAGATTATTGCAGAAAGTACAATGAAAAGAAGGTTTATCTTTATACCAACAATCTTTCTTGGCATGGTTGGTTCTTCTGCAATGAGAGCAAGGTGAAAAGTTTTTCTTTTTTGAAGATACTCCGGGTTTTCCCTTGGTGAACTTTCTTTCTTTGCAGGTTTCTAATGCTCTTTCCCTTGTGATTTGCTTGAAAAGCACCTTCAATAGCCTCATCATCTCTCATTTAGACCCTTTTATCTTGTACATGAAGCTCACTGGTTAACTCTGCAATTATGAGATTTTGCAAATCACAAATCTTTTATTGCAGAGATCTTGACTTCAAACTTTTGAGGTACTAAAACCATGATTTTTTCTACCACCTTATGATCTGCAAATGCTTTACAAAGAAGCCTCATTTGGTTTACAACATCCATTAACCTGCCAAAATAATCTTTGACATATTCATTATCTCTCATTTTCATTAACTCAAACTCTATCTTCAATGTGAGGAGCCTGACAATTTAGACTCTGTTACTGCCATAAATTCACCTTAGAGCTTGTCCCACACCTGCTTTAGTGTTTCCAAGTCCATGATTATGGTGAAGATGTGATCTACAAGTCCTGAATGTAAGCAAGTGATGACCCTTTCCTTCTTGAGTTTTTCTTCCTCATACGCTCTAAGCTATTGTAGGATTTGTTATCAATGGCGGTGGATCAGTTTCAGACATCACAACTTTTCACAAACCTTGAGATCTTAAGCAAAACCTCATCTTGATAGCTCAAATGTGATAGTGTTCACCATTAAACACTTGAATTGCAGGTGAAAAACTGCTAGAAGTAGACATGTTTGTGAAACAATTTCCTAAAAAATAAATCACTTAACCTTACTCATGTTTTCACTCACCCTCATTATGTTTAGCACTGAACCTCACTGTATTTAACACTAAAAAAAAAAAAACTTGCCTCACAGCCCGTAGGAAGTAAGCTATGATACCACTATTAAAGCTGCAGAATTTGAAAAAATGAAAACTTGCAGGGAAAAGGTAGATAATTTGATAGAGAAGAGCTAAAGTAGAAGAGACTTTATTTCATAAATAAGAATGCCTATTTATAGGCTTACATCAAATTGAAAAATCTAAAAACTCTCAACTACTATCAGATTTTTTGGAACTACTTCTACTAACTAAAAATAGAACATTAAGGAGCAAAATCTGATATGAAAACAATAACAAAGACTAAGTCCAACTAAGTTTGTTTCAAACTTCAGAGGCAAACTCTCATGAATTCTAACATTTTTAGAGCTATTAACTGCTAACTAACGATCTTAACAAACAAAATAAATCAATCGATTTATAAAGCTAATTGGAGCCAAACCTACTACTCCTCCATCTACTTGCATTACACCAATGGAATGCTGATGAAAAAATGTTTTAAACATCGACTTTAAAAGAAGGTTTAGAAGTGGGAGAACGAGGCGCGTGCCAACAATTTGTTTTTTAAATAATACTCATGATTACTAGAGAATCAGATCGCCCCCAAGTCAACTTGTTAATCGCTAAAAAACTAGTTTGAAAATATATAAAACACCCCTGAATGCAAGCTTGATAAATTTTTCTCTTAAAGGTAATATAATCTTTACATTGTGCTTCAAAAATATAAAAAACCAAATAGCTCCCTTCCAGCCTTCCAACAATTTTACTTGCAAGGAAAATATATTCTTTACATTATGCATATAGAAGGAAAATACCTAATTGCCCCTAATCATCATTTTAAAAAATCTTGCTTTTAAGGGTTTAAATGGAACAGATCAGACTATTTATTTTTTTTGTTGGAAGGTAAAAATAATAATTATATTATTCTTATCCACAGTGCATTGTGTGCTATTTTGGGCATTTTTGGTTAAGCAGATGCGTGTATTTGATAGATTTGACCCACACATGAACCTATTAAAGAATTGAGTATAATTAATAGGAGGTTTTCTTAGGATTTATTTTTAAGATAATAAAAAAAAACTTGTTTACTTTTTTAATTTGTATATGTTATTTCAAAAATCCCACGTTGAATCAACTCAAATTTTTAAATCAAACATAAGAACCAAATTACCATCGTATATAAAGCACAACAACCTTACTTCAAACCAAAACCCAAAAAAAAATAAAATTGCTTTTCTAATTATTAGCCTCGTCGAATCAATAGTTTCTTATTTATAATCAAGAAGTGATGGTTTGAATAAAATTACAGAGAAATGAGTTTAATATCTCGTAGTATCTGGAAGAGATGTGCCGTCAAGGAAATGCTTGATTAAGGAAAGTGCTCTCAGTGGCTGATAGGTGGGCACTTGATGTCCCGCCCCCCTTACGGTGGCAAATGTCAAATCTCCTCTGTACACTTGCGTGTATCCTCCAACCTACACACAGCAAAAACATCTCTTCATTCATTTATTTTTTACTTAACTGACAGCCACAATAAAATAAGCGAGACAAAATCATTGATAGGAGTAGGGTATGTATGAGATTAAACTAGAATTAATTGGGAGTAGAAAAACAAAGTAAAAAGTGGAATGGTGTAAGGGAAAAAAAAAAAACTGACCTCCCCTTTGAGGTACCAAGGATGCCACTCGGTTTTAACTTGAAGTTTCATCTTATTAATAGAATACTGAGTTGAAGTAACCGGCACCCTCGCATCTGTATCACCGCTGAATTTACAGGCAATGAAGATTTCCCGTTAGAAAGCAGGAAATCTTCAGAGATGTTGCAAATGGCAGTGGCTACAAATTATGAGAATCTTACTTACCTTTTGCCATTAACAAAACATACGAAGTCTCATTGAAACTAATGTATTAGGGTTGCTATTATCAAGTTAGGACAATATTACACTAACAATAATTAATGAGTGATTGAAAAAAAAAACAAAAAACACTTTATAATCATGATAATTATATATAAACTCGTGATTACTTTACCTAAATATCCACACTCGAAGACCGTTTGCCATGAGCTCTTGCAGTAGAGGAATAATTGTTGAAGGGCTATCTGACCAACTTGTGATGACATCACTACAAGGTTCCCAATCATGAGTGAGTTTGGTTACATTGGCATGCATGGCTTCTTGGACATCAGGTCGATTAAGATAAGCATACACGTAATAATCACTGCAGGGATCGAAGTTCACCAACTGCCACACAAAATAATTAAGTGAATTAGAATTCTGAATGGAAGCAAAATCGGAGGGTTATTTGGTATGATTTATGAGATTTAGTAGAAGAGATATGGCAATTCCAATGAAAATATATTTAGCAAAATTGTTAGTATAAATATATAGATAAATTTAACATTACAGCATCAATATAATGAAGAAATGTTTTAACAATTACTTACAGAAGGTTTCTTGGGCTTTTCTGTGGTATTCTTATGAAAGCATGATGGAGCATAGATGTTGTATATATCGATATGATGAGTATCCTTTCTTACTTCATCTACTGCTTCATTGCACTCATCAGGCTGAGGTGTTGCATTGAATGAGAAATTGCAATGTGTTCGTACTTTATGAACCAACACATCTGAAATTATAGCATGGCTTCCTAAGTAGTCATACATCCCTATTGTATCAGTTTCAGGGTTGATTACTGCATTCCCAATCTGCAATTTCCACAAGAGAATGCACCTTATAGTTAATATGTAGCCAACAATTTGCATTAGTAAGATGCATATCACTTGTTTTTTCAAGTCCCATAAGATTTTCTTCCTCTTTTTCCTCAATTTCTTACAGCATCACGATAAATGATTCCAGCAAACAATCTTCTACCACAAATAATGGAATGTGGGATGCCTCTGCCACATCGGGACCAAAGAACACCCCGGCCTGTCCACATCTACCTAGTTTTGCTTTACATAAACCCAATGATGCTATCATGCCTAACATGTGCAAGTCACAAGTTCCAATAATATTGTAATTATTAAAAGAAAATATTAGCTGTTTACAAGTTGGCAACCTACTTTGTCTATTAGTATGTTAAATTCAAATATTTGAAAGGTAGAAATAGAGCCAAGTTGATTAGTCACATGCTTATATTTTTCAAAATGTATAATTTATCGACGGATTGAGAGAGAAATGCACGTACAAGAATTCCTTTGAGATTGATAATGGTCTTCTTAGCCTTCTTGTTATGGTATAGAATAGTGTGAGCAAGTTCAGGCACATAATGTCCTGCATAGCTTTCACCTGATATGTAGAATTCTCTATCTTTATACTCAGAAAACCTCTCCAGCCAATTCACTAAGAACACATAATTATCTTCAGCTGTTCTCTTGTCTCCACTTTTCTCGTAATCTGATGTTGTGTTCGAGTATGAAAACCCCACTCCCGCAGGAGATTCAAGAAACAAAACATTTGCAGCTGGAAAAGAAAACCAATTATTTGTCACTTTAATTTACACATCTGATGTAAGTAGTAATAAATTAACACTCATTTATAAAAGTTGACAACTTATACCGTAATTCCATGAGTATCTGTTTTTATAAAGTTTTTTGCCATCACTATATACTCGAAAGGGTCCAAGTTCTTGCATTGCACCGTATGCCAGAGACGAACAACCAGGGCCTACAATAAAAGGAGTTCTCTTGTGTTAGAACTCTTATTAAGTTGTTTGGCAAATGAAGTTGTTTTGATGGAGGAAGTCCCTGTGTCCATTAGGAATGTACTTCGAACTGATATTCTCTCTTTCCTCCCCCAATGGAAGTTGCTGGCGCTATCCAAACATCAAACTCTCTCTTTACACACACACACACACACACAGAGATTGCATTTGGTTAATTAGTTTTTGGAATAATTTTAAAGTAAATTTTTATATTTTCGAAATAAAAAATGTAAGAAAACATGCTCATTCATGGTTTTTATCTTTTATATTTGGAGTTAGTAACCAAACGTTATCATAAAGATCAAGAGAAACAAAATAATGTATTATCTTCAGTACTCCATTAATATTGAATTTTTTTTGCATGCGTAAATATTAAGAAAATACTAATGGTTCATTAATCAGTGTTATCTTTAATATATATATTTTTTAATCTCATCCTACCAAATGAATGATTATTAATAAGAAATGTAAAGTTATTTATGGATTAAATTTTGGTTTATGCTATAAATTGCCTCGCGAAGGTGTCAAAATTCATCGTACAAGATGTGGCTCGATTAAATGAATAAATAAATTGATCGTATGTGATCACTTCACGCAGCCTATCCACTAATATTAAAATATTGAAGTAATTCTTCCTGAAGATTACTAAGATGATGATTTTGCTGACTATTGCGAAGGAAAAGCTTGGCGGCTCAAGCATTCTTTGTGGTAGCGACAAACAGAGAAAGAGGGAGGCATTCTGTATAAAAGATTTTAGCAAATATATAGTAACTAAACACATCAGAAGTTGACATTAAATCTCATGAAGTCATTGTGGAGTAGAGTGCAGATATATATTTGGTGGTTTTTTGGTTTGCGGTGAGACGATGTTTTCAGAAAAGCTTTCTGATACGGAAATCAAAAGACAAGTTATCTGCCACAGGATAAGGGATTATACAGGATAAAATTTTAAGTTGTATACTCAGGGTTTAAATTCTGGTGATAATCGAGAAGGAAGTATATGACATTAACCCCTAAATAAATGTATCAAGAGAAAGGAAGAACAACAAGAAAACGAGGGAGCAAAAGGAACTCAAAAACTTCAACTTGTTTAAATATTACAAAGCAATGTTGGATTAAATCGAAAAAGAAAAAGAAACATGGAACGGGAAAGGAAATACCAGAGGATGAGATAGAGGTAAGTACCTCCATTGAGCCAGAGAAGAAGAGGCGAAGACTCTTTAGAATGTTGAGCCTCAACAAAGTAATAATACAGTGCTCGTCCAGCAGATTTATCAACAGTAACATAACCACCATATTGCGAGAACTCTACTTTTGGCTGTCCAGGCAAGCTTTCTATTCTATCTTTCTCCTTTGATCCCTCTTGACGATGAAACTTGGATATATCTACATGATCGATTGCTTGAAAAAGAGCACTGTCAATGTTAGAATTTCCCTCCAACTTCGCCTTGTAGAGATGGCCAAGTGCTTCACTTTGCCTCATGCCAGCTTCGATTTGGGCAATAGAACAAGAAACAATAAGAAAGAAAACGAGAGGCAAACATGGGTTACTTTCCATGGTGTTTCTTTTTGTTACTGGTCCGGTAACGCTACAAGAAAAGAAAGAAATCACCTACGTCCACCACCTCAGAGCTGTTGGGGAGTTTTATACTTGCAAAAAGCTCACAACGAAGTCAGCAATGACCCTGGATCAGAACATGAAATTTATATTCCATTTTTTTTCCCCTAGCCACAACAATATTCATGTTATGTCCTTTGTGTTCCTAATTAGCAATATGATGATACGAGTGATTGGATACAATTAACAATCTAAAGCAGTCGGTCTTCATATATATTCTTCTTGGTCAATTTTCAATTCTAATATTGTTGCCATAGATTTTTATTTTTAATTTCTAATTATAGAGACTGTAAGGTCCACAAGCTCTTGCAAAAAGGATAGTCTTTTGTAAGGAACTGGCTAGTTTGGATCGCAATTCTAGGGAAGCTCTGGGGCGAATATTTGTTCTTCTAGTTACCACAGCATCGACGTAAACCACATAAACGAGGGGAAAAAAAAACAATAGGTTGTCGTTTTTAGAATTTTAATTAATGATAGTTTTTTTTAGTAATTAATAAATTTTATTGAGTTAGCCATTATTATTAAACTAATTTAATATATTTAATTATTTTAAATATATTTTATAATTGATAACTTTATTAAATAATTAATAAATTTTATTAACTTAGCTTTTATGATTAAATTAATTTATTTTTTAAATATATTTGGTAACTAATATCTTATTTAGTATATAAATATATGGCATGTGATTATGGTGAAAAGTATATAATCTTCTCACCATTAGAAATTTTTGTAATTATATATATATATATATATATATATATATATATATATATATATATATATATATATATATATATATATATATATATATATTCCTCTCAATTTTTACCACAATTCTTTTTTATACTTTGTTAACTCAAGTAAGCAAAAATGATGATTAAAAGATTTGGAGAACTTTTGTTGCATTCAAAAATTCTAACGAATTGTTGTATTGTGGGAAAGAAACGTATTATATGTAAAATTATCCTTATATCAAGGGAGTATTTTCTTTTTAAGAATATATTCTCGATGATTATATATATATATATATATAAAGGATAGTGCTATTGTGTGATACAGTCTCGAACTTATTCTAAATCCTTACTTTTTTCTTATATTTACTTTTAGTTCTAATTATTTTTATTAGTTTCTAATTGATATTAAAAAAGGAAACAAAAATCTTGGTTGCATTTGTTTGTTTAGTTCTTTCCACTTTACTTATTTTTCCTAAAAAATATTGTTTTGTTTGCTTGATTGTCGTTATGGATATTATAAATTCATTATCTAGCAAACTTGAAAGAAATATTAGTCAAAACTTTGTTGGCAACAACAAATGAGATTTTAGCTTTACTGAAAAGAATTTTTTTTATTATTCTAAATAGTTCTAAAAATAAAATTGCTGAAAAATCAACTTTAAAAAAAATCAATTACTATAATTGTTTATTTAAATGGTGCATTTTTCTCCGGTGGCCTAGATAACTCTCCTAATAAAGATATTTTATGGCACGACAAAAGAAGTGGAAGAAAACTAGCAAAGAGAAGAAAATTAAGAATTGGGGGGGGGGGGTATTTTTGGGGGGGCTGATTTTTCTCCAACTTTGATATCTGATTTCTTGTTGCTCAATGTCTGGAATCCACCCTATTTATAGAGAGTGGAGAATGAGTGTTTTGTCTTTATTGAGGACTAATCTTGGCCCTTGATTCAAGCGAGAAGGATCTTAACTGTTAGTTCAAATGCATCATCATAGTATGTGAAAATGGTTGCAAAAAGGCTGGTCTAGTTGATCTCTTTGAAGTGGCGGCTGTACGAGCAACCAACCGGCAAGGATTGCACTGGGGTGTAGTACAATGTCAAGCCATCACAGTGGTGTAGGGTTTGTCCGGTTTAGTTGAGAGATGAAGCATTAAATGCTTTGAAAAGGTAGTCATCCAAGCAGCTTTTTCGAGTGAAAAGTGGAAGATGATGAACAGTAACCAAACGACTTATCGTCTGGTTTTTTTTTTTTACTGTTCGGTCAAAGTAACATTGTTTTGGTCAAAACATGTCATTTCATTTAAATGAAATGGCATTGTTTTGGCTTTTAGGGTTTTAATTTAAAAATTTGATTAAAATTCAATTTAGTTTCTCGGCTTTTAATTTCTTTTAATTGCATCCCTAATTGACCCTAAACTTTTAATTTTATACAATTTAATTTGTCCTAGCCGAACTTCAATATCAACCCTGAATTTTAACGCCTTTTTCATTATGGTTCTTGGTTTTGAATTTATACAAATTAATTCTCAATTGTTCATTAAACTTTTACTTTCTTCAATTTCACCCTTGTTTTTCACCAAATTTAATAACCAGGAAAAAAGAAGATCGGGTAAACACCATTCTTTATAGGTGGATTTCACATTCAAACGTCCTATAACTCGATCACAATCTTGAGACCATAACAGACATGGCGTTTTATATATCATATATCTGGGTTTTGGAGTAAAAGTTACCAGGACACGTTTTACACAAATGAGCACCACTGCACTGATCATGAGGGCAAGGGCCCAAGGCACATTCATTTCTTTTGGGAAAAATGTGAGCAAGCAGTGGGATTCAATGATGTCCAACGTAATATTTTATCCATTGCTGTCCCCGGCTAGAAACTTAGAACATAAAGTCACGGAGAAGCCTACAAGGTTGCGAGGAGCAACAACAAGAAGGGTCCCCAAGCATTTGGCACATAACCACCAGGAAAAGTTAAAACTTGAAGACTACAGGCACATGGAATAGAATGTGGAGTCAGAATTCCAGAGAGACGACGTTGGCTAAAAGGACGATAACAACACCGTTGGGGCGGCCGTTCCCTTCGGTTGCGTTTGGAATGTGGTTATGTTTTGAATACTACCATTGAGAAAACACCAAATTTGCTCCAGTATTATATAACTGTTGGATTGGATGGGAGATATTCTTTGCCGTTCTCGGTCCTATCATCACAAGTGAGACACGACATGAGATTAAAAGAGTGCGTATTAAACAGTATAAAAAATCTAATGGCATAGGCTATGACGATGGCGTTCAAAGTCGTTACTCCTTATAATCCATCCTTGATATTTCGTTCAGTGACAACATTGTATATGCAGCCAAGTTCTGCAGAGAAGCTTCTCCCGATAATTGTCAGTGTTGCCTGTCATCTTTTTGGAAGTTTTCTAGAGGAATCAACTCTTGTTTGCAAGTGCTTCTCGTTGAATATTTCGGATTCAATTTGATTCCAAAGACCACTTTCCATCTGTTCCTGCCCTTAAACCGTTGCAGTTAGTAAGGCCCTTCATATCATATCAGCCCAGACCCACTCGAAGTGACAACATGGGATGTTGAAGCTCTTGGAACCGAAATAGCGAGTCTGACTGTCAGCATCTTCATAGCCCCAAGCCCATGTTGAACCTTCCCTTTTCTTCTGAACTAAAGCACTTGGACTTTTGTGAACAGGATAGGCATAGAGTAGAGATACCCAAAATATTCAAGTTACAAGTCTATTGACAAGTTATTATTTAACGAATTTTGTTTTTTTTTTTTTTAAGAAGAAGAAGAATGTATCAGGGAAGGAATGTTATTTTTCTTGGATAATATGTTTAAAACAATTTTTTTTACCATGCAATTTTACTTTAAAAAATTGGACAGAAACTTATAGGTAAAATAGGAACAATAAGAGCATCAATATATGAAACGAATTGGATGGTTTTATAGCTCAAACAACACTAATTCAGAAATTTTGGGGGTTGACCTTCTCTATTTAACCAAAATTTAACCCAAAAATTATAATTAAGTCAAACTGCAGTTATATATCATCCTGGGATGATGATATTAGTACACCTGAACGAATTGATTAATTTTCTTGACATAATTAGCTTACATGCAAAGAATCCTACACCTGCATGATCGTTGATCAGAGCCCCCCAAAGACTCGCATCTGCAGTCTTTTGGGGAACTGAATATGCTAAACGTGGCTGCAAAATCAGCTTTGCACTGTAGAGCACCATCTTGTTTGCAGTCTCCGGAGAATGTCCTGCTCATACCGCACCAATAATTTATTCGCCCTACATTTCAGAGAAAACCCAGGTCTGCAATCATTAATCTGAGTCTTCTTTTACTTCGTTACCATGACAAATTTTCTTTAGAACGAGGAAAACTAAAAGGAGAAAAAAAGACGTTCCATTTCTAGTTTCTTGAGAACAAGGTATATGTACCTTGAACAGGGGTGATCAATATAGAAGAAATTGTTATAACACCATAAATCAAGAAAAGGATGGCTGGTTTCTTCATCTTTATCTCTCTAACTTGCCCCAACAAGTGAACGTACGTATAGTTGTTTGCTTGGCTCATTTGACAACAGCAAATCTCCTAACGTACTCCAATCGGTTATTTATGTAATTTAAGATATTTATATCTTGTTTATGTTATAAATTTTATGAGCGCTGCTGTTTTTAAGTTGCTGATTTAACCTTGAGAAACCAAAAGGAGTCATCGAAAAAGAGACAGAAGGTATGATTAAGAAAAAATAAATAAATATCAATTTACCTTTATATACAAGAGGCAGTTTGGATATTTAAACATGGCCATATTATATACGAAGATCTCTGATTCCAAGCAACGAAATATGCTAAAGCATTTTTTTTTCCCAAGTAATTCATGACCAGAGTGACATATTCTAAATAATACATTAAATTAATTGCAATAACAATTAAAACATTTAATTAATAACTCTAATTATCTAGCAAAGGCTTCGTTACCACTGTGGGGTTTCTTTATACACTTACACACAACAAAAATAGTAAATTTAAAATATTTTGGGAGTTCGAAGGATCCCTTTATATAAATCTAGAGTTGTTTAGGATTTATGGGAATATTACCAGAAGATCAAATATTCTTTTCGACTTTGAATAATTGCTCTAAGGTTGAGTTGTCTCAAACCACGAGTCGTCTAAGTGTTCGACCTCTAACTATAATCTACACGAGCTACACGTGAAAAATCTCCTAAATAATTTTAGGAGAGAAAGATTGTTATTCCTTAAAGTGCTAGCTTTTTTCTTTTGTGTTTTAGGTGTTTCTAGGGTTAGAATTGTAATACCTCGCATTAATTACATTCTAGTCCTCAATTTTTAAAATTTATTTACAATCAAGTCATACTTGATTAATCATTCCATTTTAATTCCTAACTAATGGTTCTATATATGTGACTCATTAGGTTACTTAATAAGTTGGCCAAATATAAATTATAATCCTAAATAAAATAAGATTAAATAAATTAAACAATTTAATTTATTATTAATTCAACAATTGATTAACTTATAGAAATGATTTCACAATCAATACTATTTGAGAACAGATAGGATATTTTTTCTAATTTATCTAAGGTGATGAATCCTTTCTTAATTATTAAAATACCTCCATATTGTTTATGTTATACCCTATATCTGCTCATTTGTTACCCTTGATTAGGACAACGTGTGGTCAGGATCAAAGAATAACACTCCCTATATAAGATAGCTTAGTAATCTCAAGTTTAAGGATCACTCACACAATTATCACAAAAGCTTTTCCATATAAATAAATGATTTCTCCATATGAAATTTTCTTGTGGTTTAGTTTAGTGTGCATGTTGTTGCTATCCAATTTTTACCTAATTTTTTATAATTTTTTGAAAAAAAACACAAATAGATAGTGTGTGTTTATATATATATATATATATATATATATATATATATATATATATGTTTTCGATGTCTTTGCGTCACTTACAACGTCTTTTTTTGCCCTATACGTGTTCATTTGTTAACGCACTTTTTAAATCGACGTAGAAGTTACTCTTTTTCCAAAAAAAATTCAAAATACAAGAAATAAGAAAAATTAAAATTTACAAGGGATCAAATATGAAAAGAAAGAAGTTGAAGGACCAATCTATTTTTTTGGGTTGCTTGGTCACCAAGTTTGCCTGGGGACTAAGCAATTAAAAATAACAATTTTTTTTTACCTATAAATAGTTGCCTAAAAAAAGAGAAATTATATGGGGCCATTATTAAAAAAAAATCTCCGGCTCAACATTCTCTCCCCACTCACGAAAAAACACTAGATCCACAAAAAAAAAAAATAAACTAGAGGCCACACAAAAAGACTAGCCTCCTTTCCACTATTTTCCTTCTCCTTCTGCAACCCTAAAACAACAATCTCCAACCAATTATCAGAGCTAAAGAAATAAAGAACCAATAAGAAAAAACATGACCACCCTCACTCTTTGAAAAAAAAAAAGACATGATATTTTGAAGCCAAAGGAATGCAAAATAATTAACCCTTAACTATTCACCGTAATCATCTTCTCCAGCAAACCTCTCTGCACTAGCACCGTGAGCAGCAACTTTGAGTGACGGCTGCACTTCTCTTCATCCATAGCAGTAGTAGCGCAACAACACAACCAAAAGTTTTAGCATCAGCAACTCTACGCTACAGCTTCGCAGCCCAGCTACACTACTAGCAAGAAGACCACCACCCTCTTCACTTAGAACTGTTAAGAATATTTAGGATGGAAACAAATATGGAGTTGGCTTAGAGGCGTAAAAACACTATTTTTAAGGTGTTTATTTGTCTCATACAAAGACAACGTCTCCATGATACAACTAAGCCCTCCAAACCTCTAAAAAAATGAGAAGATAAGACCAAGAAAATAATATATGTTTTTTTATTGTGTTTCTTTTCTGTATAGTAACATGTTTTTATAAAATTGAAACAAAACGATGAAATAGTATGACTGTTCATCAAACAATATGACTGTTGATGAAATACTATAACTGTTCATCAAATAATATGACTGTAGATGAAACACTGTGATTGATGAAATAGTATAACTGTTCATATTAAGTTCCAAGTTCCAAATGTTATCTTTTGATATTATAAGTATCCATATAATAATATTAGGAAGCCAAATAGAAGAGTTTGTCCACCATGGCTTAATTTACAATACAATAGAAACCCACACTTAGAAACATTAGGAGGGAGTGTTTCTTTTCAATGTGGGATAAACATCTTTTCTTTATTCATTGACAAACTACACCAACAATCCCCTATTAGTTTGTAATGAAGGTCTTTTCACTTGATAGAATAATGCTTACAAGAAGGTATTTTGCAATTTAAACCTTCAATTAGTGTTAGAACTTGAATCCTACTAAAGTTATTGGTGTCCGTAGATTAAACCAAAATTTTTGTTGTAGAATAAAAGATACTACACACATAATACTATTCAAACTCTTAAAGATGTTTACAATTGTTTAGCACTATTATGGTCATGTGCTAAAATCTTTAAAAAAATTATGAATATTTACAAGAGAAAACCCTAACTCTTGTCAAAAACGACACCACTTTTATATTCATATAGGTGGAATTATACATGTCTCTATTACATTAGACATGGACTTTAAATTCCATTAAGAGCCTACGTTCATCCTCATTTATGTAATAGAACACACTGAATACTATCAGAATAGGGACTCAAATTAATTATCGGTATCCAAAATATACAAAACAGTAACTTGTTATTACCCATTAAACTAAGAGATAAGTTTCTTGCTAATCCGAAGTTGGGTTCCTATTATTGGTATCTTTAATAACAGGTTTCAACCCCATTCCATTAGTTTTTTTTCATGCTATGTCTCTAAATAGTCTTTTTGTGAGCAGATCCACTAAATTATTCACAGATTTCACATAGACAATGGTGATTACATCATTTGTAATCAACTCTCAAATATATCCATGTCGAATACTTATATATCTTGACTTACCATTGTAAATGTTACTATAAGCTCGAGACATAGTTGCTTCATTATCACAGTATTAAAAAATAGTTGACATAGGTTGTGGCCATAACTTAATATCAAACAACATATTTCTTAGTCATTCTGTTTCTTTACCTGCTGCAGCCATTGCAATAAATTCTAATTCCATGGTAGAATGAGAGATGTATATTTGTTTCTTTCTTAGATGCCCAAGATATTGCACCTCCTCCAAGTGAGAAAATCCATCCTGATGTGTACTTATTATCACTTAAACTAGTCATCCAACTTGCATCACTATGTCCTTCCATCACATCTGGAAAATCAGAATAAAACAAGCCTAAATCAGTCTTTCTTTTTAGGTAACGAAAGACTCTTGCAATAGCCTTCTAATGATATGTATTTGGCTCGCTTGTATATCTTGTTAACTTGCATATACCAAAAATTATATCTGGTCTTGTACAATGCATAACATACATAAAACTTTCAATGGCACTAGCATATTCTAGTTGTGCTACCGTTTTATCACAATAATAATTTAACTTCATGCTAGAGTTAAATGGGGTATCAACCTCTTTTTTATTGAGATGCTTAAACTTATTGAGCATTTTCTCAATATAATGTAACTGATTAAGTGCATAGCCACTACTATGTTTCTTAACTTTGATACCTAAAATTATATCTACTTCACCAAGACCTTTCATTTTAAAGATAGAAGTGAAATACCTTTTGATTTCAACTATTCCAATCATATTAGTGTTAAATATTAACATGTCATCTACATAAAGACAAATAATCACACCAAAATCTTTTGTAAATTTGGAATAAATACACTTATCAGCACCATTGTGATGAAAACCATTCAACAAAATTGTTTTGTCAAACTTTTCATACCATTGTTTCAGAGCTTGTTTTAAACCATATAAAGACTTTACCAATTTACAGACTTTTTCTTCATTTTCAAGAAGTATAAAACCCTCAGGTTGCTCCATATACACTTCCTTCTTTAAATCTCCATTTAAAAAAGTCATCTTTACATCAATTTGATGAACATACAATGTATAAATTGATGTTAATGCAAATAAAACTCTAATTGATATAATTCTTACCACTGGAGAATAAGTGTTAAAATAATTAATACCCTCCTTTTGAGTAAAACCTTTGGCAACCAATCTTGCCTTGAAGGTTTGTATAGAACCATCGGTATTGTATTTTCTTATAAACACCCACTTACATCCTATTGGCTTAGAACCTAGAGGTAAATCTACTAAAACCCAAGTATTGTAGACAATATTGAATCCATTTCATCATTTACCACTTCTTTCTAAAAAGCAACATCCCTAGAAGACATAGCTTGACTGAATGTCTTTGGATCATCTTCCATATTTAGGATCATAGGTGTCTTTTTTTATATTGTATTTCTATCACCTTCCACTAAAAATACAATTAAATTAGTAGAAATAAAGTCTGTATCTATGTGTTTTTCCTTTCTAACTCTTTGATTTCTTCTAGGTTCATTTGAACCTCTTACTTCTAGGTTTTTACGTTTTTCACTTAACATTGAGTTAAGAGTCATTACTTTTAGAGTTGGTTCTTGCACATTTGAATCACTTATGAATTTATTTTCGATAAATTCAACATGTATAGATTTAACAATCATATTAGTTTCTAAATCCAAAAGTCTATAAGCCTTTGAATTTTGTGCATAACCAACAAAAACACTCTTAAGACCTCTAAGTCCTAATTTTGTTCTTTGAGGATCAGAAATTTCATAAAAAGCTACACACCCCCACACTTTAAAATAATTCAGATTTGATTTTCTACCGTTCCATGCTTCATAGGGAGAAACATTTGATTTTTTAGATAGTATTATATTATGAATGTGACATGCAGTAAGGCTTCACCTCATAAATTATTTGGTAATTAGCATTCAAAAGCATGGCATTGACCATATCCACTAAAGTCCTATTTTTCCTTTCAGCAAGTTCATTATGTTGTGGTATATAAGGTGTTGTCATTTGATGGATTATTCTGTTTTCCTCACAAAATGTAGAAAACTCCTTAGGCAAGTATTATCCACCTCTATCACTTCTAAGAACTTTAATTTACCTTTCCTTTTGATTTTCTACCATTTTTTAAAATTCCTTGAATTTTTTAAAGGCTTTATCTTTAGTTCTTAACAAGTAAACATAGATAAAACAAGAGTAATCATCAATAAAAGTTATAAAATATCTTTCCCACCCCTTGTTAACATACCATTTATTTCATATATATCATAATGGACCAATTCAAGTAATTGAGAATTCCTTTCTACTTTAGAAAAAGGTTTATTTGCATCTTTGCTTGAATACATACTTCACATTTGTTTTTATTATTATGTTGATATGAAATATAACCATGCTTACACATATATTTCAAATATCTTTAATTTAGATGTCCTAATGTAGCATGCCAAAGAAGAGAAGTAGATTCAACCATATAAACAGAAATAACATTGACTTCATTAATACTGAACTTAAACATGTCATCACAAGAATAACCATTTCTCACAAACATCCCACTCTTAGTTACAATAACGTTATCAGACTGCAAAACAATCTTAAACCCTTTCTTGCTCAATAGACTAGTAGATACAAGGTTTTTTCTAATTTCAGGAATATGAAACACATTGAGTAAAGACAATTTTTTTCCAGAAGTAAAGTACAACTCAATAGTTCATTTTCCCAAAACTTTGGCAGAATTATGGTTGCCCATCAAGACCTCTTCAGGTTTTTTCAGTTCTTCATAGGTCTTAAACCATGCTTTGTTGTTGCAAACATGAACTGTTACACCAGAATCTAACCACTAATATAAAGTCTTTACAACATTAGTTGTCATATTTAATTTGGAAATCATTCTAATTTGAATGTTTGGAACCATGACAACTAACTCTCTAACTTCGTCTTTTTTAACCATATTCACTTTGAAAGAACCACATTTCTTGTTGAAATTCTTGAATCAACACTCTTTTATATAGTGCCTTTTATTTCCATAATGGAAACAAACTCTATGCTTCTTATTAGCATTTTGTTTCTTCTTGAATTTGTTTCCTTTATTTTGCACTTTCAAATTGTTTTGAGTCATTGTCAAACCAGTTTCAGTAACCAAATTCACTTTAGAATTTGTTGCTTGCAATTCACGCATATGAGATTGAACCTCAATTTAGAAGTGTGTTTGAAATTGTTCAAAGGTATATTTTTTTGTAGAATGCAACATCTTCTTCCAATATTCATGCCAGGTGGAGGAAGTTTTGATAAAACAGCCCCCACTTAAAGTGAATCGGGAACTTTGATATCCAGATCACTAAGTTTTGATATCAGCATTTGAATTTCATGGACTTGATCCATGATTGGCTTGTTTTCAGTAATCTCATACTTGAAAAATTTTAAAGCAAGAAAACAATCAGAACCTGATTTTTCCTGCTTGTAATGTGTCTCCAAGGCTGCCTAAATTTCTTTTGGCGACTTTAATTTGGAGAAGATGTCATAAAATCGACTGGTCAAAGTATTCAGTATATGCCCTCGACAAAGCACTTCAGCTTTTTCATGTTTTACTCTTACAGTCATAGTGGCAGATTCATCTTTTTGTGTTTCAGGTAGTGCAGATAGATTCGAATCAAGGATATAGTAAATCTTTAATGAAGTAAGCAGGAATATCATCTTATCCATCCATCTTGTGTAATTCGTACCATGAAACCGATCTAGTTGAATTTTGACATTCTAAGCAACTTTGTCTCTAGAATTCATATTTGTCTTCATCAAAATAAACACCTTCAAATTGTTAGGAATATTTAGGATGGAAACAAATATAGAGTTGGCTTAGAGGCGTGAAAACACTATCTTTAAGGTGTTTATTTATCTCACATAAAGACAACACCTCCAGGATACAACTAAGCCATCTAAACCTCTAAAAGAATGAGAAGATAAGACCAAGAAAAGAATATATGTTTTTTTTTATTATGTTTCTTTTTTGTATAGTAACATGTTTTTATAAACTTGAAATAAAATGATGAAACAGTATGATTGTTCATCAAACAGTATTACTGTTCATCAAACAATATGACTGTAGATGAAATACTATGATTGTTCATCAAATAATATGATTGTTTATGAAATAATATGATTGTTCATCAAACAATATGACTATTCATGAAACAGTATGACTATTCATGAAACAGTATAACTGTTCATATTAAGTTCCAAGTTCCAAATGCTATCTTTTGATATTATAAATATCCATATAATAACATTAGGAAGCCAAATAGGAGAGTTTGTCCACCATGGCTTAATACTACACAATAGAAACCCACACTTAGAAATATTAGAAGGGAGTGTTTCTTTCCAATGTGGGATATACATCATTTCTTTATTCATTTACAAACTACACCAACAAGAACAGCCCCTCTAAAATCGTGACCAACAAGGGCAACCACCGAAGACACCTTCAACAATCTTTTCATCAACCATTTTTTTCCAATTATAACTTGCACCAGCTTCCTCCTTAGACCAACAATAACTACTTCAATCAACATCGCAGCTCAACAGCGTCTCTCAGCTTTTCTTTACAACAGCAGTGGAAAATCCTCTTCCCAACAATGTTATCTCTCATGCGTTGTGGTCTGTGCCAACTACTTCTCCTACACCAGTTATGCCATTAGAAATAAAACAACCCATGACAACCATCCCTTCATATGTCCTCCACTACCAACGGCAAGAGCACTAAAGTTACACCTCCTCTCCTTCATTTCAGTCGTGAACAACAGCAGCAACGCCTTTAGTCATCAACAAAAGACAACCTTATTTATTGTTCAGCTACACTGTTAGTTGTTCACAACCTCCATATCTCCTTCTAGTAGCATCCAGCATCCACAGACGATGACAACAAGGCAGCACTATGAGCAGCAACAAACTCACCTCTGCACAGACACCTGTGAGTCACTTTGTCAACATCATTGACCTCACCTCCAGATCCAATCATGCAACGACTAACATCTTCCAGCAGTAGTGGTTTGAGGAAGAACCAACAGCTTCAGCAGCACCAGCACAACAACATTGATATCACTTCTTTCACAGCTGTCAGCATTCCACGCCGTGAGCAAGGGCCTTCTTCCCAGCCATCTCCACCGTGAACTCCATTCTAGTCCAGCAGCACAGGATATGGGTAAAAAAAGGAGCAGACATCGAACTTCAACTAGCCGAGCTCCCTCTATAAAGATCTATTTATGGCACTACTAGTGAGAGATCCAAGAGGGGATATAGTAGTTTTATACGCTATAAAACTTTCTCCCACCTGTAGCAGCACCAAAACACAATAGTAAGGAGAAGAGACAGACATGGTCTGAAAAACAGGAGTAGACATCAAACTTTAACATAACAGAGCTTCCTCTACAGAGATCTGTTGTGGCTCTGCTAGTGGGGAATTCAAGAAGGGATGTAGTAGTTTCAGACCATCTGTAATTTTCTTCCATCATCGTTAGCATTAAAATGCAACAGTAGGGAGAAGAGATAAATATAGACTAAAAAACAAGAAGAAGATTGAAACATCAATAGAGTGGAGCTTCCTCTACATGTGTCTATTTGTTTCACCGTCAATAAGGAATCAAAGAGGAGATAAAGGAGTTTCAGATTCATTAGGTTCTCCTCCTCTAGTAGAGACAATGCATGATTCCACCTATCAGCAGTGGCGATGCTGCATGATTCCACGCGCTGCCGGGATTGCCTTGCAGTCTTGGAAGGTTTCCAACAATCCCTAGATAAGCACAACAACCTTGGAAGGTCGATTCCTAACCCTAAACTATTTATTTGATAAATTGTTAGTTTTTTGGACAAATTATTAATTATGCATATGGTTTTGAGACTGTTTAAATGATGATTTGTGATTTATTGAGCTATAGGGATAAAAATTATCAATTTTTCTTTATTGCATATGGCTAAGTGTCTCAAAAATACAAAAAATTATATTGCATGGTATTTCCATATGAAAATTCAAAATATATATTTGCATGCATTTTAGGATTTAATAACCACTTTATTAAATTCATGAGAATTTGACCAATATTTTAATAAACTATTTTTTTAATTTATGAGAATTAATGGTTAAAAATCTTGGTATAGAACGTTGAATCTACAAGTGAGGCTGGTATTTGAAATATCATAGTTGACCAGAAAATTCTCAGAGTTATTCTAAATATTCATTAATTTTAATTAGGAGTATTTTTCACAGTAATACACAAATTACAAAGAATCTTTTTTCTAAGAATTTATTTGAGTACATGAGTCTATAATAAATTCTTAAGCACCGGATTTATTCATATGAGTAAATCTCAATGCTAAACTATAAATAGACCACCGATTATAAAACCATCAAAACATCTAAACCATATCAAACCACAAAGCAGCTTACCTTAGATAGGGTGTGCTAGAGGTGTTAATACCTTCCCTAGCCATAATCAGTCTCTTACCCTCAAGTTTCTAATAAGACCAGTATACTCAGGTTTTTCTAGCGACCCTGAATCAAACAACTAGGTGGTGATTCCAAACAACCCAGTGACGCCGCGCGTCCATGTACGACACATGTCATCTAAAAATCACTTGCATATTAATTCTAAATATCTCTCGTATCTCAGTTTATGAGAACAACTGCTTTATTTCATAAAGGAAAGAATATAATATGCACCAGACTCAACAAGTTCAATTAATGTCTAATATTAATAGAATATTGATCAAGAACATTTAGGAACAATGCTTTGATGCAAATAGAATCTCATAATTATTGCAACTTTATAATTTTCTTTGCAAAATATTTTTGTTCCATGGACTTATCTTTATTTTAGATTCATTAATTAAACATTAGATTTATTACTTAAATATAAATAAATATTAAAAATGAAAAAGCCTTTATTAATAATAAATAGATTTTATATAAATAAAATAAGTGCTATGTATAATCAAATGATTGGCTGTAAAGCATATTCACTAACAGTATTGCACTACGATAAGATAAGCACACTTGACAACAACTTTTTTTCTTGTATATTAAACATTCGAAGGGCCACATAAGTTGCTAGTTTTTTATTTACCCTTTTTTTATTGATTGTGCTTGGATTTGAGATTCGGATCAAAAATTATGTCCTTCTAGTGGATTCAACAATGTTTTCTGGTTGTACCCTCGATCAATAAAGCTTTTGCAAAGCTAGTTGTGGATATAGACTACCATATGAGCAAATGGAAGTCTCGGTCTATTGAAGAACATCTCAAACATAGTTTGAGCTTGGTGGATCTTCTTAACTCTATTAGTTTTTCTCTGTCTCATTTAGGACAAGTTAGGCTTTCTTTGGCTCATGTTTTGAGCCTTGTGGAGGGTTTACCTTCTTTAGCAATTGAGCATATCAAGGCAATCAAGTTTAACAGTTCAATCAAGTACTTCAAATGTCGAGACAGCAAGGAAAATAAGAATGAAAGACCTTGCTCTGATGAGGAATGAATTATTAGTCAAGCTCTGATAGAATTAAAGAGTGTAGGATTTTAGGGTATGTTATGTCTTGTTGGCTACTTTGTCTGGTGATGCTAAGGCATATCTGTGTTGAAGTTCAATATCAACTAAGATTTAGGCTAATAGGATTTAGAATTTATAAGAGTTTTAATACTAGCTAAAGGAGGAATCCTAGTTAATGTAGTGATGAAGAAGGATTTGTAAAAGACTAGTTTATTAGAATCCTTGTTTAATTAGAAAGTTTGATTCCTTATAAGATTGGAATTTCATTTGAGTAGTTTAATTCCTTGATCATTGACACGATCAAAGAGTTGATGTCTTATCCCAAGTGCAAGAGTGTCACAGTAATAAATAACCCGGCAAGACCGGGGTCGAACCACAGAGAGGTTAATTGTATAAATTATAATTAATAAAACAACA